>ERZ887849.434-NODE-434-length-45304-cov-10.113947_pt1 | contig 45304 bp, 40 predicted proteins | sample MGYA00521267_ERZ887849 | MGnify/ENA primary metagenome ERZ887849 (study PRJEB32303, sample SAMEA104408601) | aquatic metagenome | biome: Brackish water; feature: Pelagic; material: water | place: Baltic Sea | collected 2014-06-06T16:11:00 | depth 2,863 m ... | reverse complement strand
CTCGTTCGCAACAGCTTAGTGCTGGCCATTTCGCAAGCTATTGCAATGTATGCCCGCGCAGAGCCACCAACGGGGCCTTGCATAGTTGAGTCCGCAAGCGATGCCGGTTTATTCGATAACGGCTTCAAGACGTTTCGGGGCTGCCTGGCTGACGTCGAGGCAAACAGCGTACCTGAGGCGGATTTCACGATTGCGTTCGCGCCAGCACTTAAAGGCAGCACTATTACCTTTGATGCGTCGAACCCACCCAACAACTACGCCGCCTTTTCGGTCGAAATTTTTGACGCTGACTCGGTGGGCAGCTTAACCATTGATGGCGACATCAATAATGATGGCGTCCCCGACATCACTATTGATGGCGGCAATCGTGTGGACGAGGCTGGTGAAGATGTTCGTACGCTGTTTATCAATACATCAATCAGTGGCGACATCACTTTAGACGGCTTAATACTCACCGGCGGCCAAATGGTGGAGGCCCAATCCACAAGTTATTCAGCAGCACAAGGGACGGCATTATTTGTAAACGGAGAAGATGCCAACATCACCCTCAAGAACAGCGTCATTAGCGGCAACGTCAGCGGCGACAATACAACAGAGCAATGCAACAGTAGTAACGGTGAGAATTCAATCGCCTACATCAAATCCCGCAACGCCTTAGTCAGCGGCACCACGCTTCGCGACAACACAGGCTGCCAAGGCCATAATACATTAGTCGTCAATTCCAAATATGGCAGGGGCGAAAACGATGGCCGGGTCACGCTCGACAACGTTTTGGTTGATAATAATCAAGGCGCTGGCGCTGAAGTTGTCGGCCGAAACGTGCGCATCAATAACTCGCGTATTGAGAGAAATGCACTTGGCGCTATTATAGGAACTGCGAGTAAATACAACGGCAACGCCAGCAGCCCCGCCCCCCCCACCATATTGATTTCCAATAGTAGCGTTGCCGACAATACCTTTGGGGGTGTATTCGCGTTATCTTATGGTTTTTTACCGCAGGTACTCCTGGAACAGAGTTCAATAACCGGCAATGGCAATGGCAATGCAATCACACCTGGTTCCAACAAGTATCTCCCGGGCGGCCTATTAAGCGTCTTAGTTGGCGCCGACTTCGGCCTAAGAGATTATGAGGGCTCAGCCGACCCAGCCGACCCAGCCGTCCCACTACTCCCGTCATCTCGGTTGCAGATTGTTAACAGTACGATTTCAGGCAACACTACTGGTCCGGCGGCGGTAGTATTTGGCATAACGCTACAAGAAGAAGCCAATGTAGTTACCGACGACAAATACCTGGATGTTGATATTCGAAATAGTACCATTATTGGCAGTGAGCCCAGCAATGACTATCTACCACCCGGCGTTGCAACGCTTGGAGCCCTCAAGTACAGCAATAGCGACTCTTCTGGCTTCCGCAGAGGCAGCCCGGCAGGTGTTAACAAACTGTCGGTCAGTAACTCCATCATTACAGGCGCCACCTCTGGAGATACGGTGGGTTCTAGCTGCTTGGCGGTAGAAAAGTATGACCTCATTACGGTTCCCGCCGATTTAAACGCAGATCCTCAGGTGCAAGAACAGACTGAGAAATATGCCGCCATCTACCCGGCATTTGGGCGCCGTAATATTGTCAGCAACGCCGGAAATGCGCCATCGAACAACGTGCTTGGCAGCGGCTTCATCGACACAGGTTTTTTTCTTAGTGAGGACTCTTGTGGCAAAGCGGTATTTGATACGCCCCAAGACAAGAATGCCGTGGTTATTGGTGGCAAAGCAGAAGGCGACCCAGACAGTTTAGCCGCAGTACTGGATACCGAGCTGCTTCGCTTTGGCGGTATCACGAAAGTACATTCACTCATTACAGGTAGTGTTGCCATCGATGCCGGCGACAATGACTCAGCGACCTACAAGCCACTGATAACGATTGGCTCAGTTAATGATGATTCGGTAGCCTTAACAACAGATCAGCGCGGTTTTGCGCGTCCAGAATGGCCCTCTGGGGTGGTTGATATAGGCGCTTATGAATTCACCATTGATGTTGACGGTGACGGCGCAGCCGACAATGAAGAAGACGCCGTACCTGGCACCAACGGCTCTGCTCAGGGCGATGGCAACGACGACGGCATAGCCGATGGCGACCAGCTCGATGTCACATCGCGCCAGATCGTAAATACCGGCGCTACGCCCATTGTGGTGGGAGGCAGTAACGCCTATTCGACGCTGACCGCAGTCGACCCATCAAACGGTAACAATGTACTGCAACTGTCCAACGTAGGCTGGAACGAAACAAGCGCGCCGACACCACCAGACGGCGCCGCATTCCCGCTCGGCGGCTTGTCGTTTACAGCATCAGGCCTTACGGGCATCCAGGCCAATTTCGAACTTTACGTACCTGCCGCCAGCGGTGTGAACACACTGTACAAGCAAGTGGGCGCAAATAGCACTTGGACCGAGGTGCCCAGTACACGCACTGTCGTCGGCGACAAAATCAAATTCACATTTTCGTTGGAAGATGGCGGGCAGTTTGACGTGGATGGCAGTGCTAATGGGAATATTGTCGACCCCATCTTCCCGGCGCTATCAACATCGGCAACGCCTGTGCCGGTAATGCCGCTATTTGGGCTATCACTTTTAGGGGCGCTACTGGCTTTGCTCGGCCTTCGTGCCGGCAAGGCTCGTCGATAAACACCAATACCCGCCGCATGCGTCAATTCCTGCTATGCGGCGTGCTTTTTACCTCTCAGTAATCACGCGATGAGCTATGACGTTTCGCCGCCTGAGGCGCCAGTCAATAACAGCGCCGACTACAAAGCTGCTGCGGCTGACGATAACCCGTTAGCAAGCCTACATACCCAGAGTTTTACCGAGGTACTGGTTAAGGCTGGTGTATCTGTAGCCATCAGTACCTATCAAGCGGGCAAAGTCATTCTGGCCCGCGCCGATGGTGGCATCACCAACACCCATTTCCGTAACTTTCGCAAACCTATGGGCATGGCCAGTGCAGCTGACCGGCTAACGATCGGCGCGGGTTTTAGCATTCATGACCTGCGCAATGCGCCGAGCGCGGCCCGTGGTTTGACACCGCCCGGCAAGCATAACGCGCTGTATTTACCGCGTTCGGTTCACCACACCGGCGATATTGATATTCATGAAATGGCCTGGCAGGGCGAGGATCTTTACTTCGTCAATACCAAGTTTTCATGCCTGTGCCGTTTTGACCCCAAAGTCAGCTTCGAACCGGTTTGGCGGCCGCCTTTCATCAGCGCTTACGATATGCGCGATCGCTGCCATTTAAACGGCCTTGGCACCCGCGATGGAAAAGTGCGCTACGTGTCTGCGCTTGCGCAGACCGACACGCCCGCCGGTTGGCGCCAACATAAAACCGACGGCGGTTTTGTGATGGATTTGGAAACCGAGGAAATTGTCGCAAGCGGGCTTGCTATGCCGCACTCACCGCGTTGGCACGAGGGCGCTCTTTGGTATCTTGAGAGTGGCAATGGGACGTTATGCCGTACACAGCCGGGCAGCGGTAAAAAAGACGTTATCTGTAAACTTCCTGGTTTCACACGCGGCCTCGATTTCGTTCAAAACCTCGCATTTATCGGTATATCGCAAGTGCGCGAAACGGCTGTTTTTTCTGGGCTTGAAATCACTCAATCGCAGGCGGTGCGTGATTGCGGTGTGTGGGTAGTAGATATTCGCAGCGGTGAGATCTGCGCATTTTTAAAATTTACCCAGGGCGTGCAGGAGATTTTTTCGGTTTGCGTATTGCCCCATACCTTCCCCGACATCATTACCGATGACGATGCGTTACTGAGCAGCACTTACGTATTGCGAGACGAGCTGATTGCAAACGTGGTGCAGCCGGACCCGAACTGGGAAAGCGCAGACAAGCTCTTTGAGCAGGGCAATCGCGCCTACAACGATGGGCACGCAGCAGATGCTATTGCGCTTTATAAGCGCGCTTTGACGTTAGATGCTGGCTATTTACCCGCCCGGTTCAACTTGGGCATTGCACTGAGTGACCAGCAACAGTGGGGCGAGGCGAGGCAGGAGCTTGAGCTGGTATTAAAACAAGAGGCAGGGCATGTTGAAGCACTGAACAGTTTGGGGTTTATTGCTACGCGACAAGGTGACATCGCCACAGCGCGTAGCTGCTTTGAACGCGCCTTAGCCATCAGACCCAACTTCAAACAAGCCCAGCAAAACTTGCGCGCACTAACACCCTCGGATGGCGCCTTAAATAGCGACTACTCGGGCTAGGCGTTCAACCCTGTGCGCCAGACTGTTTTCGATCACCCTGAGTGGCACCATCGAACCACCGTAATCTGAGCTGATTCCCCGCAGCATCAAAACCCGCCAAGCAAAATCCTGTGCGTGGCGCATCCGCATTGTCGATCCAACCACCCACCGCCGTGTTCTGAATACTGAACACCATGCCGGGGTACTGCGGCAGCTGACGGCGCTCTTTGAAAGACTGATTCAGACCTTCGAAAACCGTGTTGACCATGCCTAAAGCAAGATGCCGCTGGCGGTGACGCTTACCCACAAAAACGCGCAACACATTGAGCTGAGCGCCTAAATGCTCAATTTTTCCTGGAAATATGCTCGCCACCGCAGCGATCGCATCGCCGTCTCGACATACTGCGGCCACTTGCGGTAAACGTGACATACAGTGCTCACGATCTGATAGCGCACCCTCATCAAGCCAGAATTGAATGAGCTGCTCCGCGAGAGTCGCATCGACATTGTTGTAGACAAAAGCTGATGGCAGAGCCGCCGCAGAAATTTTTACGGGCGCAGATTGGCGAGGCGACACCTCGCCCGGCCAACAAAATTTTGCGCCCGCAAAGTAACACACCATTACACGCGCACCGTTGGGCATTTGTCCCACATCGAAGAAAAACTTACCCGACCCGGGAAATGGCGGCACTCGTGTATTTGACAGCGGCATGCCATCGTTTTGAAATTGCACCGCCTCCAACGCCAATAGAATACCCATCACGGTAGGTGAACGCCCCGAGAGCCATTGCTGCTCCAGGTTTTCAATTAAAAAATCGAACAGATGGCTCACCAGCTTATTAGCGCGATAGTCGGGGTGGACTAAAGCGCGGGTATCCCATAACAGCTGCTGCGTGTTCGGCTCACGAACAGCAGCGCAGCTGCTAACAGCAACGAGCAAGTCACCCTGCCATGCCACCGCTCGTATCTCACTCAGCCGCTGCTCGGGGTTAGCAATAGTCACATCCGCGAGCGCCCAGAGCGCCTTAATTTTGCTGCGCAAGGCCTCATCAGGTTCGTGGTTGAGTAGCTCGTAGTCAATGCCATCTAAGTTTTGGCGGGTCATAGGTCATCCTTAAGACTTTAATCTTTTTGCGCGTTTGGGTATGGGTCACACGTACTGAATTGACAAAATTGATATTCTATTGCGGCCAAGGGCCACCCGTATCGGGGACGAATAGGCCCGTTCTTGATGCACTCACTTGCGTCTACATGCGCACTTTTAACCGAACCCGAGTATAGCTTATACGAAGAGGCTGTAATGACAAGAATTCCTCACAATCAGAGCGAAAGCGCTTGGTTATTGTGCCAATTGCATTGCCGAATGCGGTATACCTGTAATCATCCTTTTGTTCGTCAATCGGATGACTTATATGTACTGAAGAAAACCCTTGGGATAACGACGTTTTAGTGCGCGGAAGCCAACACAGACCGGGTAAAGAATAATGAGGGTGACAGCAGCTGCAGCTTAGATCTCAGCAAGCCCATGCGTCATGCTGCCGGCGCCGAAAACCGTGAGGCCTGCAGCAAGTACAATAAAATGAAGCATATAGAAGAAGAGTGCCGTCTGCCCGAAAACCAGTAGCGGGTTCCCAGAACGTGGCGCCTGTTTCATTGTTCGCTCAAGTCGCATAAATAAAAACAGAAGGAACGCCATGATGCCGAGCTCCATGAGTGAATAGCTCAGCGCCGGTGGATACTTCGACATGTGGAGCCACTGGACGAGACTAGTGTCGTCTCGCAATAGGCCCATATTGCCATAGCTATTTAGACTGCGGACCAAGGTGCAGATTAGTAGCGACGCGAGCCCTGACCACAGCAATAACTTTTCTGTCTGTTGACGACCGAGATCATTGGCTGGTCGTTCGAGTAAGAAACGACCAAAAGCCCAGCCAATGAGCATCATTGCCAGCCAATGTGTCATCGGATAAAGGACAATTATGGACTCTGAACGGCCGGCGACGAAGAAGAACAATGTTGGAATTGTGTAGGCATTTAATGCGGCGCCATCCGAGAAATCTGTGACTATCGGAAAGAAGGCGCCGAGCACCAATTCGGATCCGACTAACCAGCCAAGACCCAACAGCAGCAGTGCTCGCGAAGACAGACGCCGAAGAAAAACCATGGCGACCATAGACATACTGATTGCGAAAAGCACCTGCAGAGTTAAGTAGCCAGCCCCTGCCATGAGCGATAAAAGACCTTCACAAGCAAGGATGATGGCTGCACGAATGAGGAGATGTCGATCGAGTTCGTGCTCAGGCATGCCCTCGGCGCGTCGCTTTTCGAAACTCATCGCCAAAGACGTTCCAGAGAGAAAAAGGAAGGTAGGTGCACACAGGTGTGTTATCCATCGAGTGTAAAACTGCGCCGGGTCTAACAGTGTGCCAGGGATCCATAAAGCAGTGGCGAGATCCACGCTCGGCAAATAGGCAGAGTCTCCATTCAAGCGTCCGACATTCCACATCATCGAGGCATGATCGATGGCCATCAAAATCATAACAAAGCCACGCATCCAATCTATTGCCGCGATCCGGTGGCTGCTAACGTTGCTGGAAGAGCTTCTTGTCAAAACCAATGATTAAGCCTCGTCAATAATCATTCTATTATTGTTCAGTTATCGTGGCTCAGACTTGATCTGAGAGGAACCGGTTAGATCAAGTCTGAACTACTGCAACTGATCGGCTTCGTGAGTAAGGTGCAGGGAGCTGCCCACTCCCTGACATCCCTTATGGCGCGCTAGAAGTGCTTGCTAAGGCGCACTTGACCACCTGCTTGGTCCATGTTGTCGGCTTGGCGATAACTCCACATGAACTGCAGCATCACCGAATGACTGAAAAACATTTCTAGCCCCAGTTCTCCTATGAGCATATCCTGCCCAACATCAATCGCTAAAAAACGACATGTCCATCAAGGACAAACACCGCGTGGCCTCGGAAGTGGCAACGGAGCTGCTGGCCGACTTCCCTCCAAAGCCTGCAGCGGCACCCTGACACACAACCGGTCGAGACCCTGCCGCTACCACATCAGGTCGTCAGGAATCTCGTAGTCCTTGTACCAGTCCTGCTCTTCCGCGCTTAAGCCTGCGGCCCCTGCTTCGCTGCAGATAATAACACGAGCGGCGTCGCGCTCGGCAATCTTGTCCGCGATGGGCCGCGGCAGCATTTCGTACTGATCACCCTGTTTGACGATGGCGACGTTGCCCGCCGCCAGCTGCTTCTGGTCCATGCTGGTGACGTACAGTTTTTTTACCTTGCTGCCGTCGGTAAAGTTAAAGCCCACGTCGCCCTTGCCGCGCGGTAGCTTGTGGTTCTCCACCAGCTGTTTGATCTGCGCGTTGATCGCTTTGCGCGAAGCCTCTGCATTGCGCGCTTCGTTCAGCTCGCGGCCCCGTTCCGCTTTGTTCGCCAGCGCCTGACGTGCCGCCTCTCGAGTTTCCTCCGCGGGGTCGTGCCCACCACGGCGCGCTACGTTCGCCTGCTTGCGCTTGTCTTTCGCCAGCTGCTTGGCTTTGGCCGTATCCGCCAGGCCCGCACGCAGCAACTGATCCTGCAAGGAACCTGACATTAGGCTTGCCCTCCCGGACGGCATTCACAACCCACTGTGTATGTCACTCTCCTAGTCCTCCAAGTCTTGCGCCGAATGGCGCTCTGGGCTGTGTTTACCCTCCGCCCCCCATATCCGATTCACCCGCTGACCGCGCAGCGCGGCAGGACGTGCGGCAATCTCCTTGGCCCAGCGATTTACGTGGCTATATGAACCTACATCAAGGAATTCCTGCGCATCATAAAGCGTGTCCAGCACCAGCCCTCCGTACCAGGGCCAGTTTGCCATATCGGCAATCGTATACTGCTCACCGCAGAGGAATTGGCGTTCGGCCAGATTGCGGTCCAGCACATCGAGCTGGCGCTTCACTTCCATGGTAAACCGGTTTATCGGGTACTCCATTTTTTCCGGCGCATAGGCGTAGAAGTGGCCAAAACCACCGCCCAAATAAGGCACGCTGCCCATCTGCCAGAACAGCCAGGAATAGCACTCGGCACGAAGCCCGGCATCCCCTGGCAAGAACTCCCCGAATTTCTCCGCCAAGTAGAGCAAGATGGCGCCCGATTCGAAGACGCGAGTCGGCGGGTTAGTGCTGCGGTCCAGCAGGGCGGGGATCTTCGAGTTGGGGTTGATATCAACAAACCCGGAACCAAACTGGTCGCCTTCAAGAATATTAATCAACCAGGCATCGTACTCGGCACCTGAGTGGCCCAATGCCAGCAGCTCCTCAAGCAAAACCGTCACCTTCACACCATTCGGCGTCGCCAGAGAATACAGCTGCAAAGGATGTTCGCCCACTGGCAAGGTTTTATCATGGGTGGCTCCGGCAGTCGGCCGATTGATATTGGCAAAGCGCCCGCCGTTGCCCGGCTCCCAGGTCCAGACTTTTGGCGGCGCATACTCGTTGTCATTACTCATGTACTACTGCTCCGATGGTTATGGGGTTGCTGCAGAAACCCGCAGCGGGTGCCGATAGACGCCGGCGTTGCCTGTGCTGTGCTGAGAGGCAGTCACTTCGAGCTCGAAGTCACCACCGCCGGGAAGTACCACTCTACCGGCAAATTCATCTTCAACGCCCGTGAATTCGAGCGCCTGTTCTGCAACGAGTTCCTGCGCCTGATAGACCCCTAGCATGACGCTAAAGTCGCTGACCGGCCAGTGAAAGCTCTGCATCGAAGCTGGCCGGATCGCCTTCGGTGGAGGACCGGCCGCACAGTTGCGGGGTTTGCATCAGCGCCGCGGTGTCACCGGTGCCGCCGCTGAGTGGGCCATGAGCCAAGATTTCGCCGGTGGCAAGGTTCCACACCTGCACCTGCAAGCCACCCACCTTACTGCCTACAAACTTGGCATCGTCGCTGCGCGCCAACACCTTAAGCGCCGTGGCCGCCACGGATGCGGTTGCCGGCGCCTCCGAGGTCACCCCGGATGTGCTGACAGGGGCAGCTTCGGGGTCTGCCGCTAACAAAGATGAAGCGAGGCTTAGCAGCACAAGCCCGCTCAGCACTCGCAGGGCAGCCTTAAACTGAATTTGCATATTCTCCACCTTACCTCTGTTGGTGGCTCATCACGAAGTCTAGCAGGCTCACCCCCGCCCGTAACCGGTACATTAACGCCCAGCACCGCGCCAGTGCTTGTCATGCCCCCGGGGGCAGGCCCTATAATAGCGGACTTTGTGATTACCGGAACCTGCTCATGGGCCGCGCCTACCAGAACCGCAAAGATTCCATCGCCAAAACCTCGGATGCGAAAGCCCGGGTCTATAGCAAGTATGCTCGGGAGATCTACGTGACCGGCAAATCCAATGGTACCGATCCTGACTCCAACCTCGCGCTACGCAGCCTACTCGAGCGCGCGCGCAAAGATCAGGTGCCTGCGCACGTCATCGAGAAGGCTCTCGACAAGGCCAGCGGCGGCGGCGGGGAAGATTTCTCCGTTGCTCGTTACGAAGGGTTTGGGCCGGCCGGCACAATGGTGATCGTCGAATGCCTGACAGACAACCCAAACCGCACTTTTGGCGACGTACGCCAATGCTTTACGAAAACCAAGTGCAAGCTGGGCACCCCGGGCAGCGTCAGTCACCTGTTCGACCACAGCGCCATTTTAGTCTTTTCGGGTGAAGACGAAGAGGCCGCGCTGGAGGCCCTAATGGCAGCTGATGTGGATGTCACCGATATTGAGTGCGAGGGCGGGCAAGTGAGCGCGTTTGTACCCCACACTGAACACTTCAAAGCACGCCAGGCCCTGTTGGACACCTTCGATGGCATCGAATTTGATGTCGATGAGGTCCAGTTTGTGCCCCAAGCGTCTGTTGCGCTAGAAGGTGAGGACGCGCAGGTCATGGAAAAACTGCTGGATATGCTCAACTATCTCGATGACGTGCAGAACGTCTATCACAACGCGGCCTAATAGCAGAGCACCAGCGGCAGGCTATTCGGCTAGCCGCTGAGCTTCGATCCACTGGGAAACCACGTCTTCGAGAATGGCAATCGCCAGAGAGCCGTTGCCTACCACCACGTCATGGAAAGCGCGCAGATCGAAACGGCTGCCCAAGGCCTCTTGAGCACGCTGCCGCAAAGCCTGTATGCGCAGCTCACCGATTTTGTACGCGGTCGCCTGCCCTGGCCAGGTAATATAACGGTCGACCTCGGATATGACGCCCGCCTTAGAGAGCGCTGAATTCTCCAGCAGGTAATCAATGGCCTGCTGGCGCGCCCAGTGATCATTGGACGCAACGATACAAACCGGGGTTGCGCACCTGCATCACGCCATTGGCTTGATGCACAAAACCGACATTCATCCGCGTGGCTGTGGCCGGTACGCTAATGGGAATACGCACGGTGAACCAGTCGGTTCGCCCCAGATGCGGCTCATGCTCCAGCGTGCTGTCGAGCATCAAGCGGTCACCGCCCATCACCGGGTCCGGGTCGCCCCAAACCAGAATCTGTGCCCCACCGCCCCGCTTGAAGCCATGGATCAGCTCCTCGGTATCCAGCGCGAGCTTTAAGTCAGCCTGAAACATCAGCTGCTCACCGCGCAGCGCTCGCGCCCGTGGCGCTTGGCTGAACTTGAACCAGGGCTGCGTTGCTATTTTCTCGACCCTCAACACACCGGCATCGGTAGAGGTGGTAAACGAAGTTTCCCCGGCGTGCTGTGAACCCGACCAGGGGCCCATTGAGCCCGACAGCTCATCGCGGACGAACCCTGGATTACCCAACAGGTTCTCGCTCATATCGCAGGCATTTGCCTGAGGCGGTACCGCGGGGCCAGCTTGGCAAGCGGTCAGCAGCAGAGCCAGCAATGCAACAATGACTTTCATAACGGGTAAATCCCCTTGGTCGACGGTGTCCAGCCCAGTATGCTATCCCAGAGCGGCCGGCGACTACAGGCCGGATACGATAACAATAACGAGGAGGCCGCCCATGGCACCTGCACACTTCCGTTTTCTGTCAGCCACGCTGGCCTTTCTACTCTTGATTTCGGCTTTTGCAACGGCCGATAGCGACAGCTGGTACCCGTCTCGCCACGGCGCTAGCGACACGCTCGGTGCGATCAATTTTCTTTCGCCGGAAAAAGTGGTGCAAGCTGCACGGCTGGTGACCACCGGAAAGACCTACGCACTCGGCGTGCCGACCGGGCCAAAATCACCCGCCTACGGCCCACGCCGCTACTCGATGACGGTGTTGCAGCTGGATGACGGCGTGGGGCAGCCCATGGCCGCTAACCGCCTCACCTCCAACGACGACCTGCTGCAAACCTGGATGGGCATTGGTAGCCAGATCGACGGCCTTGGGCACTTGGGCATCGACCACTATTACTACAACGGCAAGCATGCCAGCGAGTTCGTCACCGTGACCGGCCTCACCCTGTTTAGTATCGATACGCTGCCACCCATTGTCAGTCGCGGCGTCGTCATCAATATGGCTGCGCACTTTGGCAAGGATATTCTTGATGCTGGCACCGTGTTCAACAGCGCCGAGATCAAAGCGGCCGCCCGCCGGCAAGATGTCAGCATTGAGCAAGGGGACGTGGTGCTGCTCCATACCGGCTGGCTGTCGATTGCCGACACCGACCCGGCGCGTTTCATGGCCGGTGAACCCGGCCTTGGCGAAGACGGGGCACGCTACCTGGGCGAACGTGGCGTGGTAGCCGTCGGCGCTGACACCTGGGGGCTCGACGCCATGCCGGGGGAGCAAGCCGACAAAATGTTCCCCGCACATCAGGAACTGCTTGCGCGCCAAGGCGTTTATATCCTGGAAAATATGGACACGCGCGAACTGGTCGCCGATAACGTTCAGGAATTTCTATTTGTACTCGGCCAGCCGCGCTTTGTAGGCGCGGTGCAGGCCATCATCAACCCGGTCGCCATTCGCTAATCGCAGACGCTAGCCAATGTCATCGAAATTACGTAGCGTATTGCCAATCGCCAATCGTATAGGAGCCTAGCCCTTGATCTCATTCGGAAATCTGCTCACTCGCCCGCTCACCACAGCGCTGCCCTGTCGGCACGGCCCGTTGCTTGCACCCCTGACCCTGGCGCTGCTGGTGGGATGCTCCGACGGCAACGATCAGCTTCCCGCGGAACCCGTAGCGCCCTCCTCACTGACGATTGCACCCAGCGCCATTCCAGAAGGTGCCCCGGGGGAGATGACCGAACTGCGTTTTCGCGTCAGCCTGACCAAAGTGCAGCCCGAGCCGGTGCGAGTGCTCTACCGAACCGAAGGAGATAGTGCACGGCCTGATGTCGATTTTCTGCCCACCGAGGGCAGTGTCACCATCGCGCCCGGTGCGTTAGGCGGCGACATTGCCGTTGAAGTGTTCGGCAACGCAACCGATGAACCCGCCAAGACACTGCGTCTGGCGTTCAGCGTCGAGGGCAACGCAGAGCCCACCAATACCAGCGCTGTTGGCACTATCGCCAATGACGATGCCGTGTGCAGCCAGTCGGCCAACAAGGAACCCAACCCCTGGCGCGTATTTGGCGCAGACCCGCTCAACTACGCCCACCGTGGGGGTGTTATCGACTTCCCTGAGAACACCCTCTACGCCTACGCCGAAGTCGCCCAGATCGGCGCCGATGTGCTGGAAATGGATGTCTACCAAACGCTCGACAATGAACTGGTCATCCTGCACGACCTCACCGTGGATCGCACCACTAACGGCACGGGCCGCGTGGTCGATTTGACCCTCGCGGAACTGCGCGCGCTGGACGCAGCGTACTGGTTCGTGCCGGGCGCCGGCACACCGCGTGATCGCCCCGACGAGGACTATGTCTTTCGCGGCATTGCCACCGGCGATCGCTCACCACCACCGGGTTACAGCGCGGACGATTTCCGCATTCCTACCCTGGAAGAGGCGCTGCAGCGCTTCGCAGGGAACTTGCTGAACGTAGAATTGAAGCCTGACCTCGACAGCATCGGCAACTATGAACAGCAGATTGCCACGCTGCTACTGCGTTACGGCCGTACGCAGGACGTCATTGCGGCTTCGTTTGTCGACGAGGCCGCCAACGCCTTCAAGCAAGCGGCCCCCTGCATACCCACCTCTGTGCCTCTGGGGCAGGGCACCAACCTGGTGCTGGCGGCTTTAGGTGAAGGATCTATTCCACCCGTGCCAGAACATGTCTCCTTTCAAGTACCACCCGATACCAGCCAAATTACCGGGGATGGCCAGCTGCCCGATGGGTTTTTCCTCGAGGTGGTAACCGAGGATTTTATCGCTGATTCGCATGCGGCCAATCTGGCTGTGCAGGTGTGGACCATCAACAGCTGCGAGGATATGTTGCTGATGATGTCGCTCGGGGTAGACGCGATCATGACTGACCGCCCGGTGCTTCTGCAGTCACTGCTGGACACGCCGGCAGCTGAACGACGTTGCGACTAAGCGGGTACAACGGCCACCTTACAGCGCAGCACCCAATGAGCAGGGGCTCGCGCTGCAACACCTGTTCACGGCAGCGGTTGCACGCCGCACTCAGTGGCTGACTGGGTTACTCGTCGCTAACACGCACCACCAACTTACCCAGGTTACCGCCGTCAAACAGCAGATTGACCGCCTCAGGGGCCTGTTCCAGGCCCTCAATGACCGTCTCCTGGTGCTTCAAGCGGCCCTCCAGATACCAAATCGCCAGCTCTTGGGTCGCCTCTGCGAAGCGGTCCATGAAGTCAGAAACAATAAAACCGCGCACTTCAATGCGGCGCATGAGAATGGACGAAAAATCAGCGCGCATTGCCTGCCCGCTGTTGTAACCGGAAATCATTCCACACAGCGGCATGCGACCGAACAGATTCATACGTGCCATAACAGCTTCCATAATCTCGCCGCCGACGTTTTCAAAATTGACATCAATACCATCGGGCGTCGCGGCTGCCAGCTGCTCACGCCAGTTAGCCGCCTTGTAATCTACCGCGGCATCAAAGCCGAGCTCATCAAGCAAGTAGCGGCATTTCTCTGGGCCTCCTGCAATGCCGACTACACGGCATCCGCGAATTTTGGCAATTTGGCCCACCGCCGAGCCCACTGCGCCCGCAGCAGCAGACACCAGCACGGTTTCCCCAGCCTGGGGCTTACCCAGCTCCAACAGGCCAAAATAGGCGGTGAGGCCCGTCATGCCGCAGGCACCCAACATGGCAGACAGCGGAATTGGCAGATCCGCCGGCAACACAGCCATGGCGTTCTCGCCTTCGTCCGCCAAGCAATAGTCCTGCCAGCCGGTCAAGCCCATCACGCGGTCCCCCACCTGATAACGCTCGGACGCCGACTTCACAACAACCCCAATGCCTCCGCCGCGCATAACCTCGCCAATCGCTACAGGCGGCATGTACTGATCCATATCGCTCATCCAGATCCGATTGGTTGGATCAAGGCTCAGATACTGCACACGCACCAGCGCCTGCCCGGGGACCGGCTCGGGCACAGGCTGCGTGACGAAATCAAAATGGCCTCGCTCTATACGACCTACGGGGCGCGCCTTGAGGCGGAACTGTCGGTTGCTGGGAGCTGTCATTGGGGTCTCCGTTGGGGGCTTGAAATAGCCGGCAAATAGGGCCTTAAAGGCCCGCACAACTCACACAATAACAGAATCAACCACTTCGCCCCAGACAGCGCGGTACACCTGCGTAGCCTCGTCTGCTACCCTGCCCCTGCACCCGTCAACAGAGCCCGCACTAAATTGCGGGCCAAGGAACCCTGCATGAACGAGGCGCAAACCGCCCTGCTACCCCGCTCGACCGTCCTGCTGCCCGTGTTTCTGCCGGCTGTGGCAGTGATCTTGTTACTGGTCGTTGGCACCATCAGCAACCCCGATTTGGCAGCCGATCTGTTCAGCGCCACCCTTGCCTGGATCACCACGACCTTCGGCTGGTTCTACATGCTCTCGGTCGCATTTTTCCTTGTTTTCATTGTGGTTGTGGCCTGCAGCAGCTGGGGCAATATCAAACTGGGGCCAGACCACGCAGACCCGCAATACAGTTTTCCTGCATGGTTTGCCATGCTCTTCTCAGCCGGTTACGGCATTGCACTGCTGTTTTTCGGCGTGGCCGAACCGGTTCTGCACTACGCATCGCCGCCTTCAGGCGCAGGGGAAACAATCAATGCAGCACGCCAAGCCATGCAAATCGCTTTTTTCCATTGGGGCTTCCATATATGGGCCATTTACGGCCTGGTTGGCTTGGTGCTGGCCTACTTCGCGTTTCGTCACGGCTTGCCGCTGTCGATACGCTCCGCGCTGTATCCGCTGATCGGAGAGCGCATCTACGGCCCAATCGGCCATGCAGTGGATGTCTTTGCCATACTCGGCACCATGTTCGGCATCGCCACCACGCTCGGGCTCTCTGTGGCGCAGATCAACGCAGGCCTGAACTATCTCTGGCCGCAGATTCCAGTCAACGTGACCGTGCAGATTATCGCCATTATCGTTATCACGGGGCTGGCGATTATTTCCGTCGTAGCTGGCATGGACAAGGGCGTTAAACGGCTTTCCATGCTGAATATGGGGCTGGCTGTCGCGCTGATGCTGTTCGTGTTCAGCGTAGGGCCGACCGTGCATATTCTGGAGAGCTTTCTGCAGAATACCGGTAGTTACCTGAACCATATCGTAGAGCGCACCTTCAACCTGCAGGCTTATTCGCACAGCGACTGGATTGGCAACTGGACCCTGTTTATTTTCGGCTGGACGATTGCCTGGGCACCCTTTGTTGGCCTGTTTATCGCCAAGATTAGCCGCGGCCGCACAATTCGCCAGTTTGTGGTCGGGGTTATGCTCGTGCCCACGCTGTTCACGTTTCTCTGGTTTTCGATTTTTGGTGACACGGCGCTGCATTTGATCATGAACGAGGGCTACCTCACGCTAATCAATGAGGTGCAAGCAGACAAAGCCGTCGCCTTGTTCAAACTGCTTGAGGTGCTGCCGTTTTCCTCGGTAGTCTCGTTCCTGGCAGTGATCCTGATTGTCACCTTCTTTGTAACCTCCTCGGATTCAGGCTCGCTGGTCATCGACTCACTAGCCTCCGGTGGGGCGCCTGTTACGCCCGTTTGGCAGCGCGTATTCTGGGCCACCAGCCAGGGCGCTGTCGCCGCGGCTCTGTTACTGGCGGGCGGGCTAAGCGCACTGCAAACGATGACTATTACCAGTGCGCTACCCTTTTCACTGATCATGATTGCCGCAGCTTTGGGTATGTGGCGCGCGCTGGTTATCGAAGGACACCATGACACAAGCCTGAACACCGACGTGCAAAATCGCTTTTCAGGCGCCACGGGGCGCGGGCTTTGGCGGCAGCGCCTGACAGGGCTGGTGACCTTCCCGGGGCGGGCCAAGGTGGAGGAGTTTGTCGGCAGCACAGTGCGCAAAGCCATGTGGCGAATACAACGCGAACTGGATAAGCAGGGTTGGCATGCCTCCGTGCACGAAGCGGAAATGCCAGAACGGCTGTGGCTGGAAGTGATCAAAGATGAAGCGGTGGACTTTGTTTACGAAATACGGCTCTTGGAGCACGCCCTGCCTGACTACGCATTTCCCGAGATGCCGCACGACGATGCGGACACCCGCCACTACTTCCGCGCTGAGGTCTTTTTACGCCGTGGAGGGCAGTCTTACGATATTTACGGCTTTGACCAGCAGGACATCATTACCGACATATTAGACCAGCTGGAAAAGCACCTGCACTTCCTGCACATTTCCCCCGCCACGCTGCCTTGGAATATGGCGGCGCACGACGAAATGCTGCAGCCAGGGCCCACTGCGGCAAATCGCTAGGGCTCTAGCGCAACCCCACCAGCTGCGCCAGCAGAAGAACCAGCAGCCTCCTGTGCGGCACGGCTCAGGCGTTGCAGGCTGCCGGCATTCGGGTAGCCATCAGCCACCATGCCCCCACTGCGTTGAAAACGGCTCAGTGCGGAGCGTGTCCCCGAACCCAATATACCGTCCTCTTCACCCGCGTCGTAACCCAATTGATTCAACTGCTGCTGTATAGCTAACACATTCGCACGCGGCAGCGGCTGCTGGACTGCCGGGGGAGCCTGCTGCAAGGGCCCTGCTCCAGCAATGCGGTCGGCAAGATGCCCCACCGACAACGCATAAGACTCTGAACGGTTCCAGCGCATGATCACGTCGAAATTATCGTAGGCCAAAAAAGCGGGGCCGACAGCCCCCGCAGGCACCAGCAATCTCGCCTGCAGGTCGGCCTCAGGAAGAGGACGGCCGTCGCTGCGCTGCACGCCCAAGCTAGCCCAATCAGCCAGTGGCAGGTGTTCTCCGGAAAGCGCAAGGTCATAGCGGAACCCCGCTGGCAAGCGCACTTCCCGGCCCCATCGCAGCTCCGGCACCCACCCCAAATCGCGCAGAAAACGAGCCCCAGACGCCAACGCGTCCTGTTCACTGCGCCACAGATTGACCTGGCCATCACCGTCACCATCCACCGCGTAACGCAAATAATTTGAGGGCATAAACTGCGTATGCCCTACCGCACCGGCCCACGAGCCCTGCATGTCAGCCGGAGTCAGGCCCTCGCGCTCCAGCAACTGCAGGGCAGCCACAAACTCTGTACTGAAGAAATCGGCCCGACGTGTATCGCAGGCCAGCGTAGCGAGCGAGTCCAGCGTGGGCATACGGCCGAGGTAGGAGCCAAAATTGGTCTCGAGGCCCCAAAATGCGACCAAATAATGACCGGGAACGCCATACTCTTGCTGTAATTGGCCGAGGAAATCACGATGCTGCGCATACCGTTCACGCCCCGCTTGAATGCGGCCCTCGGCAATGCGGGCATTGAAGTATTGTGCAAAAGTTTGCGCGAATTCAGGTTGTTTGCCATCCAGCTCCAACACCCGTGCCTGCTGCTGCAACGCAGGCACTACAGTATCGACAATGTTTGGCGCGACCCCTGCGGCCCTTGCCTGGGCCTGCAGTGCGACCAGGCAGGCCTCAAAACGCGGCTCTCCAAGTGCGGGAATACACGCCAACAGGCAGGCGCTTACAACCACATTACGCAACAACATCGACACTCACATCCGGGAGACTTTGCAGCAGATACTTACACCAGCCAGTGCAGGAAGCAAGATCCATTGAAACGCCAACCGGCAGCTCACCCGCAGGGCTTCGAGAATCCCCACGCAAGTGGCTATACTGAAACGCGAACCACCGTTGAGAGAGTCAACAATGAAACTTTGCGCTTCTTTTGCCTTGCCTTGCCCTGCTTCGCACTGCTTAGGCTGGCTGGCGATCGGCTATGGCGTCAATTGCGGAGTGGGCACTACCATCCGTGCCACCACCCACGCAGACGACATGCGGCTAGAACCCGCAGCCAGGCCTGCACGGCTGAATTAAAGCACTGTGAATACGGTGGCTAGCGCTGCTGTCGTTTAAACCGTTATGCTGAAAGGCTCCGCCACGAGAGAGATGACTATGGCCCTACCTAAAGAACAGATCGAAGACATTGGATTACTGTTGAAATTTGATCTCAGCAGCGCTCAGGTGGGCCTGAAAATCCACAGCAACGCGGATCCGGAAATGATCGCAGCGGCCTTGCGCCTCCATGAAAAAGGCCTGATAGACCAGCCAGACGGCGGCTTTCTCACACCGCTGGGCCACGAAGCCGCAGAACATTTGCAGTTTGTTATGCAAATTCTCGGGCCGCCCGCGGCCGACTAACCGCCAACCAGAGCCGGCCTACCCCGTTCAAAAACGGGGGCACGCCGGCGTGGCGGTATCCACTCGCCACGCAGCATCGCAACCAGGAGACTGCCGCATGCTTCAAACACTGATTCGTTTTGGCGTGGTGCTCGCACTGGGTATTATCATCACACTCGCGGGTAGCCACACAGGCGCCAGCTGGCAGGGCTGGCCGGTATTCGCTCTGTGTGCGGTGCTGGCTTTCGCCTTGCAGTGGTTAGCGTTTATTCCGGCCTGGCGCCTGCAAACCGAGATCTTTTACGACCTTATCGGCGCGACGACTTACTTGTCCGTCACTTGGCTGGCGGTGGCCCTCACCGAACACACCAGCACCTTAAGCCTGCTGCTTGCCGCATGTATCAGCCTGTGGGCACTGCGCTTGGGCGGTTTTTTGTTTTTGCGCGTTCTCGCCGACGGCAAAGATTCTCGCTTCGACCAGATCAAACCCCACGCAAGCCGGTTTCTGTTCACCTGGACGCTGCAGGGGCTTTGGGTAGTGATAACCGCAGGCTGCGCGTTGGCCGCGATCACCAGCGGCCGCGGGACGCAACTGAGTGTGGTCGGCTGGGCAGGCTTGGCGCTGTGGCTAGCCGGCTTTATTTTTGAGGTGGTGGCCGACCGGCAGAAACGGCATTTTCGTGCACTACACGGGCCAGAACGCTTTATTGACTCAGGGCTATGGGCCTATTCGCGCCACCCCAACTACCTGGGGGAGATCGTACTGTGGCTGGGTATCGCATTGATGGCGCTACCGGCACTCGCCGGTTGGCAATATCTGACATTGATTTCACCGCTGTTCGTGATTTTGTTACTGACCCGGGTTAGCGGCATTCCACTGCTGGAGCGCAAGGCACAAAAGCGCTGGGGTGATGACCCTGCGTGGCAGGCCTACACAGCACACACGCCGGTGCTTGTGCCGCGCCTGCGCCGCGGTATAGTGCCACCCCGCATCATCGACGACGTATAACGATGGCACTGAAATCCACGATCTTCAAAATCGACCTGAACGTGGCCGACATCGACCGGCAGGTCTACGGCGACTTTCCACTGACCCTTGCTCGCCACCCCTCGGAGACGATCGAGCGCATGATGCTCAGAGTGCTGGCCTTCGCCCTGCACGCCAACGAGCAGCTCACCTTTGGCCGCGGCATCAGCACCGACGACGAACCCGACCTGTGGCAGAAGGACCTCACCGGCAGCGTAGAGCTGTGGATTGAACTCGGTGCGCCAGACCCCGACCGGCTGCGCAAAGCCTGTGCCCGCGGGCAGCATGTGGTGCTCTACATGTATGGTGACCGATCAGTGCCGGTTTGGTGGCAAAAACACGCAGGGACCCTGGCGCGCTTCAAGCATCTGAGCGTGTGGCAGGTGGACGACAGTAGCCTGGGGGCCCTGGCGCAGATGGCCAAACCCGGGCTCAACCTGCAGTGCACTATTTCCGACGGCGAGGTGATGGTGAGCGGCGCCGGTGAAACGTTCAGCATCACGCCCGTCTCATTAAAGCCCTGATGAAGCACAATAGCGCTAGGCGTATAGGCTCATCGGGCATCGGACTAGCGCCTCCAAGGCGATTGACGGCACCGCGCCTATGAAGCGCTTTCCCGCTCTGTCCAGCCGTAATCTGCTGCGTATCGCCGTTGTATTGTTCGGCCTCAGCCTGTACCAGCTGGTCACCGACGGCGAAATCAACTGGCACCGTCAGCTGCTGGACAAGTTCGCCGGCGAGCAGGCACCGGGGGCGTCAGGCTTGGGCGTGGCGGTGGAGTCTCTGGAGGCCGCAGGCGCGGCAAGAGAAGGCCAGAACCCAACACACTTCGACCTGACAGGACGTGTGGTGCGTGTCGCCGATGGAGACACCCTGTCGCTACTGGATGCGGACAATACCCAGCATAAAATTCGCTTTTACGGCATTGATGCGCCGGAACGTGACCAGCCACATGGAGCGCGGGCGGGCGAAGTGCTGGCCAGCCTGGTGTCGGGCAAGCGCTTGGGCGTGGTGGTGGTAGAAGAAGACGACTACGGGCGCAAAGTCGGCACTGTGTACGCCGATGGACGCAACATTAACCTGCATATGGTGCAACAGGGCCACGCTTGGTGGTATCAGTATTTTGCCCGCCAAGAGCATGCGCTGGAAGCCGCTGAGCGCGAAGCCCGCTCCGCTCAACGTGGACTATGGGCAGCGCCTGACCCCACTCCACCCTGGGACTGGCGGCGCCAGCAGCGGTTGCGCAAGAGCAAATAAAGCGCCGCTGCTCTTACGGCTAACGGCTTACGGAGCAGGCTGGCACTGCAGACACAGGTAAAGGCGACGCGTGTTAATCTCCCTGCGCACAACGGGTGCCCCACAGCGGTAACACGGCAACTCTGCACGGCCAAAAACCGCAAAACGCCGCTGCTCCCAGGGTAGACTTTGCCGCGCAAGCGACCGCGCCAAAGCAGCGCCCAGAGTCACCCCCTCGGTGCGATAACTGCGCAGGCTAATAGTCAGCGTTGCGCGCGCCAAGCGGCCGCGCTCACCGGCACCCAGTTCCGCCGCGCGTTGCAGGGGGTGCAGCTGCGCAGCATGCAAAATTTCACTGCGCAGGTAGTTGCCAATCCCCGCCACAAACTGCTGGTCAAGATACAGGCTGCCGAGGTTGCGGCGCGCGAACCGCGGGCTCTGCAAGCGCTCGGCGATTGCCTGCCATGTCAGGCCTGCCGACATGATGTCGGGCCCGATGCGTGCCAAAAAAGGGTGATTTACCAACTCCTCCACCGGCCACACGCTGATATCAGACGCGCTGTAAAGCAAGGCTGAGTGCGTGACGGTTTGTAGCAGAACCCGCAGCGAACGCTTACTCTGTGGCAGCTCATGGCCCTCAATGACACGCCAAACGCCGTACAGCTGGTTGTGAGAATACAGGCTCAGGCCGTGTTCGAAATGCACCAGCATAGCTTTGCCGCGTGTTTCTACCGCGCGCACCCTGTGGCCGCGCAACGGCGCCTCGGAACGCTTCAAACGCGGCAAGCCAAAGCGCACTGTCTCCACCACCTGGCCTTCCAGTACGGCCGCGACCTCGTCTGCTGCACGGCGAATTTCCGGCCCTTCAGGCATCAGGCGTCTCCCTTGCTTCTTATTTAGGTTGGAACCGATATTGTAGCGCTTTGCCCGGGAGTGGCTTTATGGCAACATCAAAGTCCTATCTGGCGTACCGTACGGCAGGGAACGCAACCAAGGCTGCACCGCAAACCGCATGCGCGACTATTTTCTCAGACGCCTCCTGCTCATACCCCCAACCTTGATTGGCGTGACCATTATCGTTTTCGCCATTACGCGCCTGGTACCCGGCGGGCCCCTTGAACGCGCCATCATGGAAACTCAACAAATGAGCCTGTCCGGAGGTGGCGCGCAGGCGGCTGGGCAAGGCATGGCAATTTCAGAAGCGCAGCTGGACCGCCTGCGAGAGTACTACGGCTTCGACAAGCCCGTGGTGCAAAGCTACTTCGAGTGGCTGGGCAAAGTGGTGCGGGGCGACCTCGGCAACTCCTACCGCTACAACGAGCCGGTGTGGGACGTCATCAGTGAGCGCTTTCCGGTTTCGCTGTATTACGGGCTGGTGACCCTGATTATCACCTATGCGGTGTGTATTCCGCTGGGAATACTCAAAGCCATACGTCATCGAACTTTTGTCGACAATATCAGTTCTATCCTCATCTTTGTCGGCTATGCGATCCCCGGCTACGCACTGGGTTCACTGCTTATACTGATGTTCTCGGTGCGCCTTGACTGGTTCCCTATGGGAGGCTTCGTCAGCTATGAATTCCGCGACCTGCCGCTTGGTGCCCAGGCGCTGGACTTGTTGCGCCACTCCGTGCTGCCGCTAATCTGCTACCTGGTTGGCAGCTTCGCCCTCGTTACCCTGCTGCTCAAAAACCACCTGATGGACAACCTGGCAGCCGACTATATCCGCACCGCCATTGCCAAGGGGGTGTCGTTCCGCCAGTCCGTAACCCGCCACGCCGTGCGGAATTCATTGATACCCATCGCTACCACCTTCGGCCAGAACATCACGCTGCTGGTGTCCGGTTCTTTCCTGATTGAAACCATTTTTGACATAGACGGTTTTGGCCTGCTCGGCCTCACCGCCATTCTCGATCGCGACTACCCGGTGGTCATGGGTGTGGTGCTGCTGGCCAGCTTGCTGCTGCTCATTGGCAACATCCTGTCGGACGTTCTGGTCGCGCTGGTCGACCCACGGATTCGGTTCCAGTAGGCCATGCTCACTTTCACCCCACAGACTTTAAAAAAACTCAGGCGTTTTCGCCAAATCAAGCGCGGCTACTACAGCTTTATGATTCTGGTGGGGCTCACGCTGCTATTAGCCTGCGGCGAACTGCTGGTCAACAGCCGGGCCATTGTGGTGAGTTATGAAGGCGAGCTGTATTTCCCCACCTACGGCGACTTTCACCCCGGTACCGATTTCGGCCTCGATTATCAGTATGAAACCAACTATCGCGAGCTGAAGGCGCACTTTGGGCAACAGGGTGACGGCAACTGGGCATTGCTGCCGCTGGTGCCCTATAACGCTTACGAAAACAACGCCACCGGCGGTGTATTCCGCCCCCAACCCCCGTCAGCGGCGGACCGACACTTTCTGGGCACAGACACCACCAGCCGCGACATCCTGGCGCGCCTGTTTTACGGCACGCGTATCGCACTGGTGTTCGCCCTCGGCTTTACGCTGTCCGTATACCTGATCGGCATTGCAGTGGGCTGCGCCATGGGCTACTTCGGCGGGCTTTTCGACCTGGTGCTACAGCGGGTGATCGAGATCTGGTCCAACGTGCCCTTCCTCTACATGGTCATTATCATCTTTTCAGTGATTCCGACCACGGTGGCCGTGCCAACCCGCATCGGTATTCTGTTACTGGTGATGGTACTGTTTTCCTGGACCGGCATGACCTACTACATGCGCACCGAAACCTACAAAGAAAAGGCCCGTGACTATGTGGCCGCCGCGCGCATTATTGGCGCCTCCAATGCACGCATCATCTTCCGCCATATTATGCCCAACGTGCTGTCGACGCTGATCACCTTTATGCCGTTTACCGTGGTCGCCGCCATATCAGCCATCACCGCACTCGATTTTCTGGGCTTTGGCCTGCCGGTGCCCACACCCAGCCTGGGTGAACTACTCAAACAGGGCACTGCCAACCTGCGCACGGCACCCTGGATTGTGATTTCAGCCTTTGGCACGCTGGTCGCCTTGCTCACTCTAGTGACTTTTATCGGTGAGGCGATTCGCGAATCGTTCGATCCAAAAACTTTTTCCGTCTACCGCTAGCGTTACCGCACATGAGGACACAGCCATCATGAAAAAGCCCCTATTCTGCCTGCTGCTGGGCCTGTGCCTCACAGGCTGCGGAGATTCACCGAACAACGAAGCGGATGGTGGCAGCGCTAAAAGCGGAGCAAAAGATGTGCGCGCCGAAGTGGAGGCCTACTACACCGCGCACCCTGATTTCTTCAGCTTTAAAACGCCGGCCGACTTACCGCCCGGCCTGGTATGGGAAAATAACAGCCACCTGCCTGAAGTCGGTTCGCCCGAGGCCAAAAAAGGCGGCACCCAGCACGCTGCACTGCAGGATTTTCCGCGCACCCTGCGCACCGTCGGGCCCGACTCCAACGGTGGCTTTCGTGCCTTCCTGTTAGATGACACCAGCATGGGGATGGCCCACGTACACCCGGACACACAGGAACTCTACCCCGGGCTTGCTGAATCCTGGGCCATTGATGAGGCCACGCGTACCGTGTATGTAAAGCTGGACCCGGCGGCGACGTTTTCCGACGGCGAAGCGGTTACTGCCGATGACTACCTGTTTATGTTCTGGTTCTATCGCTCGCCTTACATCATGGCGCCCTGGTTCAACAACTTCTACAGCACCACCTACACCAACATAACGCGCTATGATGACCACACCCTCTCCATCACCACAGCAGAGATGAAACCGGATCTGGACGAGCGTGTGCTGCTGTTAAGGCCCATTCCAGAGCACTTCTACAAAGACATCGGCGATGATTTCACCGAACGCTACCAGTGGCAATTCGAGCCCACCACCGGGGCTTACGTGGTGCTCCCCGAAAACGTGCGCAAAGGCCGCTCCATCTCACTGACCCGCAACAAAGACTGGTGGGCGAAAGACAAAAGGTCCTGGCGCTACCGTTTTAACCCCGACCGCATTCAGTTCACGGTCATTCGCGATGATGCCAAAACCTTTGAGGCCTTTAAGCGCGGTGACATTGACCAATTCGGCCTGGGGCTAGCGGAATACTGGTACGAAAAGCTCCCCGACAGCGACCCGGACGTGCAGGCGGGATACATCCACAAAGTGATGTTCTACAACCAGCGGCCGCGCCCCAACTTTGGCCTCTGGATCAACACTGCCCAGCCACTACTGAACAACCGTGACCTGCGCCAGGGCATCAACTATGCGACCAACTGGGACCTGGTGATCGACAAGTTTTTCCGCGGCGACAACACGCGCATGAACACGTCGCATGAAGGCTTTGGTGAGTTTTCGCACCCTAGGCTTAAGGCGCGGGCCTTCGATATCGAGCAGGCGCAGAAACACTTTGCCGCCGCCGGGTTCACCGAGCGCGGGGCAGACGGCATTCTGGTCAACGCCGAGGGCCAACGGCTCGCATTCACGCTGTCCACCGGCTACGAAAGCCTGCGCGATGTGTTAACCATTCTGCGCGAGGAGGCCGCAAAAGCCGGGTTGGATTTGCGCATAGAGGTACTCGACGGCACCGTTGGCTGGAAGAAAGTGCAGGAGAAGCAGCACGACATTTTCTTCACCGCCTTCGGCGTGTTTCTGGAGCAATACCCCCGCTTCTGGGAGCATTACCATTCAGCCAACGCCTACGATGATGCGTTTCTTGAGGATGGCAGCGTCAACCCCGAGCGCAAGCTGAAAACCCAGACCAATAATCTGGAAAGCCTGGCGATACCGGAAATGGATGAACTCATCGAACGCTACCGCCGCTCCAGTGATCGCGACGAGATGGTTCGGCTTGCGCATCAAATGACCGAACTGCATTACGAACATGCGTCTTTTATCCCGGGTTTTTATCAGGGCTTCTTCCGCATCGGCCATTGGCGCTGGCTGCGTTATCCAGAAGGCTTCTCCTACAAGCACGCGCAGGGGCCGGGCGAGGCGTTTGTGCACTGGATCGACACCGACCTGAAAGCCGAAACAGAGGCCGCACGCCGCGAGGGTAAGCGCTTCGGCCCGGTTATTCCGGTTTACGACCAGTGGAAGGAGTAACGGGCGGTGGCACTGCTTGAGGTCGACAACCTGATCACCGAGTTCGCCACCGACGAAGGGCTGGTGCGCGCGGTTGACGGGGTCAGCTTCCAGTTGGATGCCGGGGCTACGCTGGGCATTGTGGGCGAATCCGGCTGCGGCAAAAGCGTCACTGCGCTGTCCATCATGCGCCTGCTGCCCCAGCCCATGGGCCGCATCGCGGGCGGCAGCATCGTGTTTCAGGGTAGCGACCTCACCCAGCTGGCGATTCCGGATATGGAAAAAATCCGTGGCCGGCGCATTGGCATGGTGTTTCAGGAGCCGATGACGGCGCTCAACCCGGTACACACCATCGGCCGCCAGCTCACCGAAGGCATGTTGTTGCACGGGGTTTGTACACCGTCCAACGCGCTGCGCGCCGCCGCCGACATGCTCGACCGCGTGGGCATACCCTCGCCGGACCTGCGCCTCGGGGAATACCCGCACCAGCTTTCAGGCGGCATGCGCCAGCGCGTGGTGATCGCCATGGCGCTGGCCTGCGAGCCGGATGTGCTGATTGCGGATGAGCCGACCACAGCGCTGGACGTGACCATTCAGGCACAAATTCTGGAGCTGATTGGGGAATTGCAAAGCCGCATGGGCATGGCAGTCGTCATGATCACCCATGACCTGGGTGTGATTGCCGAAACCTGCGAGCAGGTGGTGGTGATGTATGCTGGCAAGGTCGCTGAACAGGGCAGCGTCTTCGATATTTTTGATCGCCCTGCACACCCCTACACTCAAGGGCTGCTGGCTTCTATACCTCGCTTAGAGACGCCGCCGAAATCGCGCCTCGGAGTCATAGAAGGCATGGTGCCGGGGCTGCGCGATCTACCCATTGGCTGCCGCTTTGAGAATCGCTGCGAATACGCCGAGGACCCCTGCCGAGAGCGGGTACCACCACCTGAATCTGTAGCGCCCGGTCATCAGGTAAGCTGCCTCCGGTGGCAGTCACTGTGAGCGCGCCATTGTTGGAAGTGAGCAATCTGCAAATGCACTTTCCGGTGCGCGAAGGCCTGTTCATGCGCGCCAGGGCATTCAACCGTGCCGTGGATGGCGTTTCGTTCAACATTAACCCCGGTGAAACCCTGGGGCTGGTAGGCGAATCCGGCTGCGGTAAATCCACACTGGGGCGCTGCATCACGCGGCTGTACGAACCGACCGGCGGCAGCATTCATTTCGCCGGGCAGGATATTACCAGAATGCCTTCGCGCGCCCTGCGGCCGCTGCGTCAGGATATTCAGATGATTTTCCAGGACCCCATGGAATCACTGAATGCGCGACATACAGTGGGAGACATTCTCGAGGAACCGTTCCTCGTACACCGCATCGGCGACCGCCTCTGGCGCCGCAAGCGCGTGGCCGAACTGTTAAACACGGTTGGCCTGCCGGCCCGCTCAGCAACACGTTTTCCTTTTGAGTTTTCCGGGGGCCAGCGCCAGCGCATCGGCATTGCACGCGCCATTGCCCTGAACCCGAAGCTGGTGATTTGCGATGAACCGGTGTCGGCACTGGACGTGTCAATTCAGAGCCAGATCCTTAACCTGCTGGTAGACCTGCAGCGCGAATTCAACCTCGCCTACCTGTTCATTGCGCATGATCTGGCGGTGGTCAAGCATGTCTCTGACCGCGTGGCCATTATGTACCTGGGAAAAATCGTGGAAACGGCCCCCAGCGAAACCATCTACCACGCGGCCAGCCACCCCTATACGCAAAGCCTGATAGCCGCCATCCCTGTGCCCGACCCGCACCGCAAGGCGCAGCGCGAAGTGTTGCGTGGCGATGTACCTTCGCCGATCAACCCACCCGATGGCTGCAGCTTTCATCCTCGCTGCCCCCGCGCTGAGCCGCGCTGCGGCGCAACGGAACCAGCCCTATTGGCGCTCGACGAACAACACTTTGCCGCCTGTCATCTCGTTGCTCGAAACGGCTGATCCACGCATTTGATCGGTAGCCGCGCGCATGGCGTATACTGCGCTAACAGCAAAGAGAGATTCTGATGGCCGCCACTGACCCGCAAACCCCGCAGCACTCACACGAATCACAATACCTTCGGCTCCCGTGCCGCGGCTGCACGCCCGACTGCGCCAACTATGCCGTGTGTGAGGGTGCGCCCTGGCGCATTGCGCGTGATGGCACGTTATCGGCGCCACTGCATGCGCCCGACCACAAAGGCGCAGGCTAAGCGCCGCGCCTGGTCAGCCCCACTTTTTTGAGGCCGCAGTCAATGTGCCACGTTATTTAGGCCTTACCCGGCCTCGCTGTTGCCTGCTGCGCCGTGGAGGATTTTGTTTGCTTTGTTTTTGACGGGGCCACTCTACGTTTCGCAGCCACCTCCTTGGGTTGCGATTTGGCAGTGCGGACTGTCGGTGGAACCAACATGGGTTTTGACACTGCCGATTTGGTTTTTGCCATCACCTTCTTGGATTTCGCCACGACCTTCTTGGATTTGGTGGCCGCCTTCTTGGATTGGGTGACAGCCACCTTGTGTTTGGCCGGTGAACCAGCGGGCGACGCCAGCGCAGCCTGCAAATCCTCATAGGCTTGCTGCAAGCACTCCTCATAAAAACCCGGGTCAGGCATCATCGCGCGACAGGCCTGAAATGACACCGCAATTTGGCCGTCATAACTGGTCACGGCGTGAAACAGCCCCATATTGTCGATACAGGGCCCTAAGCCGTAGCTGCGCACCACATGAGCACCACGCATATACAGCGGCACCTGTGGGCCGGGCACATTGGTCACAATAGTATTGAAAATAGGCTTCATGCCCGCCATCAGGCCTGAACTCAGGGCCGCCCGAACACCCAGTGCGGCAAGCTCAGCCGGCAGGCTATGGGTCATATCGGTCATAAAGCGGGCGCCGACTGCCTCGTGATAGGCCTTGGAGCCCTGCGCGTCGCTATGCACGCTGTGCAGGCGCTGTAGCGGGTCAGCGACATCCGAACCCAGCGGAATGCTCATCATGGACACCTGATTGCCGCCGCTTTGCGCCTCATCCTGGCGGCGCACATTGACCGGCGCACCGGCCACCAAGCTCTTTACTGGCAACTCCCCCTTGTCTATCAGGTACTGGCGCAGCGCGCCGCCGACGATGCTGAGAATAGCGTCGTTTACCGTGGCCCCGGGCACTGCCTCGCGCGCCTTGCGAATAACCGCAAGGTCAAAATCAACAGCGCCGAACACGCGATGGGGAGAGACGGCCGCGTTGAAACGGGTGCGCTCCTTGTCACCCAATGTACGGAATTTCTTTGCCTTCACACCTTCGTGCACACGGCGCCAGGCTGGAATACCTTGACGGGCCAAACGAGCCAAGCGAAACGGCGCCTTCATATTGTTTTTATAGGCGCGCCAGAGCATTTCTGCCTGGCTAGGGGGTGAGTCCGCCACCGGGCGGGCGGCACGGCGCAACACAGGCGGCACCACTGACAGGTCGTGCAGTGCTGAAATCAGCTCTACCCCCGAGGCGCCATCAATCGCTGCGTGGTGCACTTTCAACAGCATGGCGTAACAACCCGGCGGCAAACCCGCAACGTTGTCCAAACCCTCAATAATATAAGCTTCCCACAGCGGACGTGAGCGGTCCAAGGGGCGAGCGTGCAGCCGTGCGGTTAAAATTGACAGCTGGCGCCAATCGCCAGGTTTGGGCAGGGCAATATGCCGCACGTGAAACTCAAGGTCGAAACGGTCGTCATCAACCCAGTAGGGCTGGTCCAGGTTAAACGGCACCATTGCCAACTTGCGCCGGAATACCGACGAGCGGTCCAGCCGCTCGGCGAAGGTGTCGAGAATATCCTTGAAGCGAACAACATCTTGCCCCGTTGTGGAGGGATCATAGATGAGCAACGGCGCAATATGCATCGGTGAATTGTTCATCTCTGCATAGAGAAAGGTGGCGTCGAGCCCACTCAGTTGATGCATACGCTACTCACTCCCTTACCATAACGGGCAACGCACCGCGCCCTGTTCACGAGTATAGCCCTAGTCGCGGCGTTTACGCGTTACCGTGAGCTAATCAAGCACAATCATCCCATCTGCGCAAGGCTGGCACGAGAAGACACCGCCAGCGCGCCGAAAGAAGACATTGAGCAAACCGCCCGTAAGCTCGGGCTATTACAGGGTGACATCGACAGCTGCAGCCAATGATTGGCGAACGGGCAATGCGGGCTAGGCACGGGCATACCCGCGCCATTCCAGCGCCGGTATTGCACCTGTTCATGGCGCGCTCCGCGCACTAGAATCTCCGCTTTCCGCTTTCCGCTTTTCGCAGGCAACGTTCATGTCCAGCGCTACCCTATCATCCACCGGCTCCAGCCTTCTGCGGCGCATTGAGTCCAGCCACCTCTTTCAGGGCGCGGTGATTGGCATCATTGTGCTATCGGCACTGACTATCGGCGCAAAAACCTACGACCTGCCGCCGCTGGCAGAACGGACCCTGAGAATTCTCGATACTGCCATCACGGTGTTTTTCCTCATTGAGATTTTGCTGCGATTTATCGCCTGCCCCGACAAACGGCGCTTTTTCCGCGATGGCTGGAACATCTTCGATACCCTTGTGGTGATCGGCAGCCTGGTGCCGCTGGATAACTCGCAAGCCGTGCTACTCGGCCGCCTGCTCAGAGTGTTCCGCGTACTGCGCTTGGTGTCCGTGGTGCCTGAGCTGCGGTTCCTGATCAATTCACTGCTCAAGGCGATACCGCGCATGGGCTATATCGCCCTGCTCATGTTTATTATCTTTTACATCTACGCCGCTATCGGTTCCATGCTGTTTGCCCCGGTAGATGAAACGCTGTGGGGCGACGTGGCCATCTCCATGCTCACTCTGTTCCGGGTGGCAACGTTCGAGGATTGGACCGATGTCATGTACGCCACCATGGACGTGTACCCGCTCAGCTGGTTCTATTATCTCACCTTCATTTTTCTCACCGCCTTCATTTTTCTCAATATGATGGTAGGCGCGGTGCTGGGGGTGATGACGGCAGAGCAGAACGCGCGTGAGGCTCAGCAAGCACACGACGAGCGCGACCTCATTGCACAACAGCTCAATGAGGTGCAGGCCCAGCTGCATTTATTGACGCTGGCCATACAGCAGGGGCGGGAGGAGACACCCGCGCCGCCGCCCACCCATCACGACGGCGAGCGCTAAGGGCAAGACCCGGCAGCGCGTTCGCCGCCGTTAAAGGACTGCCGCTGATCCCGGTACAAGTTCACATCGTGGTGGCCACGACGGTCTGCTTGCCGGATAATCCGCCCCCTTCCACTGCTGCCGCACACCGCCCTGAGCCCTACCGCCCGGGCTAAGAGTGTATTGGCCGCCGTTCACCGCTTTCAAGAAGACACCCAACATGCTGGACACCTTAAAACAGGATTGGCTAGGCAACGTGCGCGGCGACCTGCTGGCCGGCCTGGTCGTGGCGCTCGCCTTGATTCCTGAAGCCATTGCCTTTTCGATCATCGCCGGCGTTGACCCAAAGGTTGGCCTCTACGCCTCCTTTTGCATTGCCGTCGTCATTGCTTTTACCGGCGGCCGGCCTGGCATGATCTCGGCCGCCACCGGGGCCATGGCCCTGTTGATGATCACGCTGGTCAAGGAACACGGGCTGGAGTACCTGCTGGCGGCTACCGTATTGACCGGTGTGTTGCAAATTCTGGCGGGCTACCTGAAGCTGGGGTCGCTGATGCGCTTTGTCTCTCGCTCGGTCGTCACCGGGTTCGTCAACGCCCTCGCCATTTTGATTTTCATGGCACAGCTGCCAGAGCTCACCGGCGTCACCTGGCATGTGTATGCCATGACCGCGGGCGGGCTGGGCATCATTTACGGATTCCCCTGGCTGCCGGTCGTCGGGCGGCTGATACCGTCGCCGCTGGTGTGCATCCTGGCGCTGACCGCCGTCGCCCTGCTGCTAGGGCTGGATATTCGCACCGTGGGTGACATGGGCGACCTGCCCGACACCCTGCCGGTTTTCCTCTGGCCGGATGTGCCGCTAACCCTGGAAACACTGAGCATCATTTTCCCCTACGCGGCGGCGCTGGCTGTGGTTGGCCTGCTGGAGTCAATGATGACCGCCACGATTATCGATGACCTCACCGACACCGAAAGCGACAAGAACCGCGAGTGCAAGGGCCAGGGTATCGCCAATATTGGCTCTGGCCTGCTTGGCGGCATGGCAGGGTGCGCGATGATCGGCCAGTCCGTCATCAACGTGAAGTCCGGCGGCCGCGGGCGCCTGTCCTGTTTTACAGCGGGCTTGCTGCTGCTGATCATGGTGGTCTTTCTGGATGACTGGATCAGCCAGATCCCCATGGCCGCCTTGGTGGCGGTGATGATCATGGTGTCTATCGGTACCTTCTCCTGGGACTCGCTGCGCAACCTTAAGTCACACCCACTGTCTTCCAGCATTGTGATGGTTTCAACAGTGGTCGTGGTAGTGAGTACACACAACTTAGCCTTGGGTGTACTGGTGGGCGTACTCTTGGCAGCGCTGTTCTTCGCCAACAAAATCAGCCGTTTCATGCTGATTCAGTCGGCTGATGAAAGCGATGGCCACCGGATTTACACCGTTTTCGGGCAGGTATTCTTTGCGACCGCAGACGGCTTTATCGCCGGCTTTGACTTCAAGGAAGCACTCGAGCGTGTCACTATCGATGTGACCGGCGCGCATTTTTGGGACATCACCTCCGTGTCGGCGCTCGACAAAGTGGTGATCAAGTTTCGCCGCGAAGGCGCCGACGTGGAGGTCATCGGCATGAACACCGCCAGCGCGACCATCGTCGACCGCTTCGGCGTGCACGACAAACCCGACGCCAGCGACCCGCTGCTCGGTGGGCACTAAGTCTCAAGGAGAGGCCATGCACACTATCATCGCCTGCATAGACGGCTCGGCCAGCACTGGGGCAATCAGCCTTGCCGGCGCCTGGGCCAGCCAGCGCCTGGAGCAACCTCTAACCCTGCTGCACGCCCTGGAGAAGCCTCCGGCTCCGCCTGCCGCTGACCTGTCTGGCACGATTGGGCTGGGTAGCCGTGAGCAGCTGTTAGAGGAGCTGACTGCACTGGATGAACGGCGCGAGAAAGTGGCCCTGGAGCACGGCAAGCATCTGCTGCAAGCCGCCGAAACCACCGCCCGGGAAGCGGGCGCGGCTAACGTCACCCAGCGCCAGCGCCACGGCGACCTGGTCGGCACCCTGGCGGACCTTGAGGCAGACACACGCCTGGTGATTCTCGGCCGTCAAGGCGAGGATCACGCCGCCGAAGCGCATGCTATTGGTTCTCACCTTGAAAGCATTGTGCGCCGCATTCACCGGCCCATTCTGGTGACCCTGCAAGCATTCCGGCCACCGCGCAGCTTCATGATCGCTTTTGACGGCAGTGCCACTGCTCAGAAAGCACTCAACAGCGTTGCCGGCAGCCCTCTGCTTGCCGGCTTACCCTGCCACCTCGTGTCGGTGGGGCCGTTGTCAGAAGAGCAACAACGCCAAGTCACACGCGCCCACACTGCGCTGATGGAAGCGGATTTTCAGGTGACCGTGGCGACGCTGGAAGGTGAAGTACAAGGCGCGCTGAACCGCTATCACCGCGAGCAGCAGGTGGACTTAATGGTGATGGGGGCCTGGGGGCATTCCCGCATTCGCCAGTTTTTCGTCGGCAGCAACACCACGCGCATGTTGAGCCAGGCCGAAATGACCCTGCTGCTGTTGCGCTGAACGCACAGGGCCGGCGCCTGCCTCAGGGGCAGGTTGCTACAGCGCCCGGTACAACATCCGTGTTGCGACCAACACCAGGAACAGGCCAAAAGCGAAATTGAGCTGACGTGCGCTCAGGCGATGCGCCCGCCGCGCGCCAAGCGGCGCGGCCAGCACCGTCATGGGCGCGATGCAGGCCAAGCCCGGCAAACTGACAAAGCCCAGGCTGCCGGCAGGCAGGCGAGCGTCCCCCCACCCGGCTGCTATGTAAGCCAGCGCGCCAGGCAGGCTGATCAACAAACCAAACAAGGCCGATGTGCCCACCGCACGATGAATGCTGTGACCGAGCAAGGTCAGCACCGGAACACTGAAAGTGCCGCCACCAATTCCCATCATTGCCGACAAACTGCCAATACCCAGCGGCAACAGTCGCGCAAGGCCACCCGGCGGCAGCGCCTTACCCGGCACCGGGTTGCGGCCGCCGAATAACAACATGCGCAAGCCAAGTAGCACAGCAACGCTGCCAAACAACAGCGCCAGCACATTGCCATGCAGCCGCGATGCCAGCCAGGCACCAAACACTGCACCTGCAAAGATCAGCGGCCCCCAGCGGCGCGCTAAAACGAAGTCCACAGCGCCGCGCTGATGATGCGCCCGCGCCGATGACAGCGATGTCAGCACAATGGTGGCCAACGAGGTCGCGATCGCAATGTGCATTCTAATGGCCGGGTCAACGTCCAGAACACCAAGGGCGGTATCGAGCACCGGCACAATAATAATGCCGCCACCCACACCAAGCAGGCCCGCCATCACGCCCGCCGCCACGCCGGTCGCCAACATGGTTATTACCAGCGGCGCCCAATCCATCCACTCCGTCATTGGCCGATTCCCTGTTTCCCTGTGCGCAACGCGGGCGAGTATACCGCGCACCGCAGGCCGACTGCAGCGCCGCTGTTGTTGCCTCTGTCGCGAGCACACGGCGCTGCCCTGTGCAGCGACGTTTTGGTTAAAGCCGCCTGAACCGCCTGCTGAACCGAACCCACAACCGGTATTCTGCACGATTGTAAATGTCACGCTTCTTCAGTAGTTTTAGGCAAACATACGGAGTGGCGACCCATGCAAAACATCCTGAAACTGGACGTCGCAGGCCAACCTAGAGGTTGGCTTAGCCCACAGGAAGCGGTGTCTGCGTACGCACGCGGCGATGTCGTCTACGGCATAGGCAATCCCCTGCCCCCCATGCTCGGGGGCGTGCAGCGGCTCAGCGGCCAGCGTTCACGTATCGACTTGCAGCCCATTATTGCGCTACAAGGGCGAGTGAGACCGCGATTCAGCCTGCCCCTGTGCAACCGCACGCTGTTCCGGCGCGATGACCACCGCTGCTTGTATTGCGGCCTGCAATTCTCGCGGGCCGAATTGACCCGGGACCATGTGCTACCCACATCACGCGGCGGGGACGACCGTTGGGAAAATGTGGTAGCGGCTTGCCGCCGCTGCAACTGGGCCAAGGACAACCGCACCCCCGAAGAAGCGGGCATGCCACTGCTTGCCGTCCCCTTCAGGCCCAACACCTGGGAGTGGCACTTCCTGGCTCGCGATCGCGTGCTGGCAGACCAAATGGACTATCTATCACAGCAGTTCCGCGCGCTACGCGATTGGGCTCACTGAACACACTGAGCGCAGCCTAGCCACGGAAGTAGCGCTGGGGCACAAAGGGCATGGTGGCCACTGTGACCGGCAGCGCTTTACCACGCACATCCACGGCAAGAGCCGTACCCGGCTCGCCCAATGCACGCTCCACGTAGGCCATCGCAATGGGGCCGCCCACCGTGGCGCCAAATCCCGCTGAGCACACCTCGCCCACCTGCTTGCCCTGCGCGTCCAACACTGCCTGACCCTCGCGCACTGGGCGCTTGCCCTCTACCTGCAAACCCACTCTGCGCAAGGCGGGCTTATGTTCCATGAGATGAAACACCCTGTCTGCGCCAGGAAAACCCCCTTCACGTTCAGCGCCTGGCCGACGGGCCTTGCCAACAGACCAAAACAAGCCCGCGCGCACCAAATCAATATCCTGGCTCAACTCATGGCCATACAGACACAGCCCTGCCTCCAAGCGCAGAGAATCCCGCGCGCCCAAACCAATCGGCGCCACTTCTGGCTGCGCCAGCAGCTTACGGGCAATCATCTCGGCATCAGCGCCGGGCAGGGAGAGCTCAAAACCATCTTCGCCCGTGTAGCCAGAACAGGTCACGTACATCTCAACACCGTCCAGTGTCACCGACAGGCCACGCATAAACGTAAGCTGCTCCAGCTGAGGGCACAAGCGGCTCATCACCGCGCGCGCTGTCGGGCCTTGTAGCGCCAGCAAAGCCTGGCTGCCCATCACCTCAAGGGTCTGCCCGCTGAGATGCCGCCGTAGGTGCGCGATATCTTCCGTCTTGCACGCTGCATTCACGACCAGAAAAAACGTTTCCGGGCCCCAGCGGGTAATAATCAGGTCGTCCAGCACCGTGCCATCCGGCGTGGTGAGCAGCGCGTAGGTTTGGCAGTGCTCACCCAGCCCGACCACATCCGCAGGCACCAACGACTCCAGCAGCTCCGCACTGCCCGGCCCTCGCAGCACCAGCTGGCCCATATGTGACACATCAAAAAGGCCCGCCGCCTGCCGCGTATGCAAATGCTCGCGAATAATGCCTTCGGAATACTGCACGGGCATGTCATAGCCCGCAAAGGGCACCATGCGAGCGCCGAGTTCACGGTGTAATGCGTCGAGGGGGGTCTGCAGCAGCGTCATTATTCAGCCTTGTATGAGCGATTCGAGATACCAAATCGCACTCTAACCAGTGGCCTGCGCAAGGGCAAGCAAGCACAAGCCACTTCCCTCTGCTGCAGCTCCTCGCGATAATGGCTGCACGCTCATTCAAGGATTACCGCGTGCACAGCGCTGCAGAGAAACCACAGACCATCAGCCTGATCGGCATGCCGGGCGCCGGCAAAAGTACCGTCGGTGTGCTGCTGGCGAAACTCGCCGGGCTTGGCTTCAATGACACGGACCTGGAGATTCAACTACAAGCCGGCGCTACGCTGCAGGAGATTGTGGACAGCCGCGGCCACCTGGCGCTGAGAGCGTTGGAGCAAGACGTGTTGCTCCAGGTTCCACTCGAACACAGCGTCATCGCCACGGGCGGTAGCGTCGTTTATAGCCCCGCCATTATGCAAAGACTGCGCGCAGCGGGCCCCGTGGTCTATCTACAAGTCCCCTTGGAGCGACTGTTGGAGCGCGTTGCCGCGGCACCACCGCGCGGCATTGCCTGTGACAGCGGCCAAAGTTTCGCCGATGTATTCAATGAGCGTACGCCCTTGTATGAGCATTATGCGAGCCACACCGTTTTGGCCAACCACGGAGACCCGCAGCATACGGCTCTGGAGATTGTGCAACGCCTGGCAGCGAACCCTGCGCAAGGCTGACCACGGACGTACACGGACGCGTCCGAGCTTGCGTCTGGACGGCTCAGCAAGCAGATTACCCGCAAAACGCGTGGGCTTTGGGGGTTGGCATGACCTTTGCTAAATTCCTGCCATGGTGGCCCGTTAGCAACCACGTCAAGGATGACAGACTACAAGGACGTAGCCTCGCGTACAGGGAACGCCCGGGAAGGGCGCGGGCCACCACTTCATCAAACCACCCGAGGGGAGCTTGCCTGAGCTTGGTTTTTGTTATAAATGCCATAAAATTTTGATTTACTCGCCGAAATTGCTGGGTGATATTGCGCCAAAATTAGGGCTGTAAATCATCAGGAGGTGGTTTATGACTGAACGTAACCAAGAGCAGGCAAGCAGTGACGGCCTTGATGATATCTTCGAACCCGCTCTGCTCGATATGAGCGATGAAGATTTTGACGAAGCCGGCCCGGCGTCAACCGACAAGCAGCGCCTGGCGGACAAACGCCGCCGCGCTGAGCAGCGGCTTGAGCAGCGTCGCCTACGCGAAGAGCTAGGCTACTATGACCTGGAGCTGGGCGACTTCTAGCGGCGCCAAGCGGGCCGTCAGCACCCACCTTCGGTCAGGCCCGCAAAGGCTGGCCCACCGCCAGTAAATGCAGGTGGGCAAACCGGCAGCAATTCGCTACATTGCTTCTTCATTCTTTTGTTGGAGCACGGCACGTGCAACGCCCCGTCTGGCTACTGAGCATGGACTCAGAACAGTTCAATGCACCACCCACCACCACCGCAGGCTTAGCCTCCTATTATCGTCAGTACGGCAAACACAGCGCCGATACGTCGATTGAGCTGGTGCATTTTCAGCACATTGAAGACATCGAAGCCTGGCTCACGAGCTGGTCAAAGGCTGGGCCACAGCAGATACGCGCGGCCGCCGAGGCAGGCCTGCGCCCGCTACTGGGCTTCAGCGTGTATACCTGGAATGCCGCTGAGTTTCTTGAGCTGGCGCATCAGCTACGCCGGCTTGCACCAGAGCTCACACTGCTAGCTGGCGGCCCCCACGTGCAGCAAGCGGAAGATTATCTGGGTGAAGAGGCATTGGACGTCATCTTCCTCGGCGAGGCCGAGGTCACTTTTCTGCAATTCCTCGATAGCGAAACACCCGATGACTGGCAGCACATCAATGGCCTCGCCTACCTGAAGGACAACACATTGATTCGCACCCCTGCCCGCGAGCGCTGCCGTGAGCTGGACCGATTTCCCTCGCCACTGGACGTACTGGAACTGACTCACCCGGACGGCACGCCGCGCTACGCAGCCATCGCCTATGAGACCAGCCGCGGCTGTCCGTTCAAATGCGCTTTTTGCGAATGGGGCACTGGCGCCATTGGCAGCAAAATGTACCAATGGTCATTGGCCAGAGTGCGCGACGATTGGGAGAAGATCACCGCCGCCGGTATTGCCAATATCTGGCTGGCGGATTCCAACTTTGGCGCATTGAAACAGGACCTGGAAAAAGCCCAGATGATTATCGAAATGAAGGAGCGCACCGGCTTACCGCGCAGCTTTGCCACGTCCTGGTCAAAAAAGCACAGCCGCCAGGTGCAGGAAATTGCCCTGCTGCTGCACCGCAACCAGCTATTACCGCACTACCAGTTAGCGCTGCAGACGCTCACACCCGAGGCACTGAGGCTCAGTAACCGGCAGAACATGAGTGCCAACGAATACCAACCTATTGGCCGGCAAATGTCCGAAGAGGGCGTGCCGATTGCCGCAGAATTGATCTGGGGCCTGCCCGGCGACAATCTGGCGGATTTTGAGCGCAACCTTGATACGCTGCTCGCCACTTTCCCAAGCATCAACATTTTTGGCTACACCTTGCTGCCGGGCACGGAATTCTACGCGCGGCGTGAAGAGTACCGTATTGAAGCCATACCCGTGGCAGGCTATGGCAAGGCCAAGGGAGAATACGTGGTGGGCTGCCACAGTTTCTCCCGCGACGAGGGCGAAGAGGGTTACTTCATGATCAGCGCGCACATCGTGCTGGTGCACGGGCACATTATGCCTTTAACCACACGGCTGCTGGCCCTGCAGGGCAGCGTGCCCGTGTCGCCGCTACTGCGCGAGTGCCTGCGGGAAATCATCAGTAGCTTAAGCGCAGTACTGCCCTCACTGGATCACAGCGACCGCATGGCGGTTTACGAGCAGCGCAACCAGATTTATCTGGCCGCACTCGCCGCACCCGAGCAGCTCTACACCACGCTGCACAGCGTCATCAGCGCGCACTGCCAGGCACACGGGCAGGACCCTCAACCGGTGCTACAGGCCCTGGCACTGGACCAGGCCCTGTGCCCGCGGGTAGGGCCTGAGCAGGATATCTGCGAACGCTTCGACTTTGCCGCCGACGAACTGCAGCGGGCGCTGTCTGCAATGAACTTGCCCACCCCGGCTACTACCGCAAGCGGTGACTGCACCTTGCGCATCCGCCACCCCGGCGGGGTGGGCGATATACTGCGCGACGCGGACGGCGGCAGTTGGCTGCGCGGTGTTATTCTGGCGCGCGAGGCGAGCACTTCAGATACACTGGCCGTCGCGCTAGCCTAGGTGCGGTGTCAATAGTGTTATTACGGGGGAGAGCTTAAGTTATGCCAGAGCTAAAACGCGAAGTCCGGCCAATCGAAGTCAGCTATGTCTGTGATGCCTGCGGCAAGGGCATGATGACGGCCTGCGGCGATATGGACGCTAAAACCGGCGAGATAGACCATCGCTGCATGATTTGCGAGCACCAGCAAATTTTCCATTGGCGCGCTTATCCGCGCATCGAACACATCGGCTTGGACGAAAAGCTCTAGGCCATTCTGAGCGGCTACCACTCTAAGCGGCAGTCAGTCTCCGCTACCCTGGGCGCGCGCTCATACCTGGAGCAGCAGATGTTCGCGCTCCCAAGAACTGATCACCCGGTTGAACTCCTCGAATTCGTCCAGTTTCACCGCCGCGTAGGCGCGCAGAAAAAGATCACCAAACATATCCTGCAGCTCTGCGGTGTTGTGCAAATTCCGCAGGCCCTCTTCCAGCGTACGAGCCACCGCCACATCATCTTCGTTCGCCGTGCCCTGGTGTGGAGCCGTGGGGCTCAGGCCTTGCTTCATCCCCAGGTACCCGCTGGCCAACGTAGCCGCAATCGCCAAGTAGGGGTTGGCGTCCGCGCCAGGAAAGCGATTTTCCACCCGGGTGGCGTCAGGCGGCCCCCACGGCACACGAAACGCCGTGGTGCGGTTATCCATGCCCCAGTTGAGGTTGATCGGCGCGGAGATATCCGGCGCAAGGCGGCGGTAAGAATTCACGTTGGGCGCGTACAGGCTAATCAGCTCAGGCGTGTAGCGCTGCAGGCCCGCGATATAGGACAGAAACAGCGGTGTGTGGTTGCCGTCTTTGTCGCTGAAAATATTTTCCCCGGTGGCGGCACACAACACACTCTGATGAATGTGCATCGCACTGCCCGGCTCGCGCTGCATCGGCTTGGCCATAAATGTGGCATACATGCCGTGCTTGTGCGCGGTTTCACGCACGGTGCGCTTGAACACAAACACCTGATCGGCGAGCGCCATCGCGTCCCCGTGGAGGAAGTTGATTTCCATTTGCGCCGCGCCGTTTTCATGGATCAGCGTGTCGACCTGCAGGTTCTGCTCGCTGGCGTAGTCGTACATGTCTTCAACGAAATCCTCGAACTCGGTGACCGCATCGATGCTGTACGAAAGACGCGCGGATTCGCGCCGCCCCGAGCGCCCTTTCGGGGGCATCAATTCGTAGTCCGGGTCGGTATTTTTGGCCACCAGATAAAACTCAACCTCGGGTGCTACCACCGGCTGCCAGCCTTCGGCGGCATAGAGGTCGAGAATGTGGCGCAACACATTGCGCGTCGACAGAGGGTGACGCTCGCCTGACCGCTTGTAGCAATCATGGATGATCTGCGCGGTCGGCTCGCGCGCCCACGGCACCAGCCGCAGTGTTGCCGGGTCCGGCTTGAGAATCATGTCGGCATCGGTCGGCTCGACAAAATCCCAATGATCATCTGAATACTCGCCGGTCACGGTTTGAATCATGATGCTTTCCGGCAGCTTGGGGTTGCCCATGCTCAAAAACTGGTGCGCAGGGATAAACTTGCCCCGAGCATTGCCCGTCATGTCAGGAACAAGGCACTCCACTTCTGAAATTTTGTGCTGCTTCAGCCATTCGTGAATGGCCTGAGTGTCGGTTTTCATACACGATCCACATAGAACAAGCACCGAGTATCGCAGTAGTGCAATCAACGCCGCAAGGGGAGGCCTGCCGCATATACAGACAAGCTGCGTGTTTAGGGCAAGATTACGTATAATCAGCGCATGCAAGCTGAACCCCACGTTGACTCCTGGTACGCCGCCACCGCCAACCAGCGCCTGTCCTTCCCGCCGCTGAGTGGCAGCGCCAAGGCAGACGTGTGCATTGTCGGTGGTGGGTACACCGGCCTGTCGGCAGCGATCCACCTCCGCCAGCGCGGCTATAGCGTCGTTTTGTTGGAAGCCAACGGCATCGGTTGGGGCGCCTCCGGGCGTAATGGCGGCCACGTGGGCACAGGGCAGCGTGCCAGGCAGGATCAACTGGAAAAATGGGTGGGCCGGGCACAGGCACAGTCCCTCTGGCAGCTTGGCCTGGAGGCGGTGGAGACCGTTTGCGACCTGATTGCTGAACACAACATCGACTGCGACCTCCGCAGTGGCAACCTGCATGTGGCCTCCAAGCCCGGCGATGCCACCGAGCTCGCAGCCGATGTCGACCACCTGAACAGGATATACGGCTACGACGACATCCGGTATGTGGAACCGGATGAACTCGCGGGGATGACCTCCGGCCAAGGCTTCCACGGCGCAACGCTAGACAGCGGTGCACGCCACCTGCACCCGCTCAACTATGCCCTAGGCCTGGCGCGCGCCGCGCGCGACCTGGGAGCCAGTTTGCATGAAGGCAGCCGCGTTACCCACTATCGGGAAAACGGCAAAGTCACCGTGTCCACCGCCGATGGCAGCGTGGCCTGTAATTTTCTGGTGTTGGCCTGCAATGGCTACCTTGAGCGCCTGGAACCTCGCGCCGCCGGGCGTATTATGCCCATCAACAACTACATGCTGGCCACCGAACCGCTGCCAGAGGCGCTGGCAGCCCAGTTGATTCGCGACGACTGCTCCATGTCGGACACCTTGTTTGTGGTCAACTACTGGAAACTGTCAGCCGACCGGAGGCTGCTGTTCGGTGGCGGCGAGTCCTACAGCCGGCGTTTCCCGGCGGATATCAAGGGCTTTGTGCGCAAGTACCTGCTGCGCATCTATCCAGAACTGGCGCAAACCCGCATCGACTATGGCTGGGGCGGCACACTCGCCATCACTCTCAACCGTATGCCCGATTTCGGGCGGCTATCGCAGGGCGTATTCTATGCGCATGGCTACTCAGGCCACGGCGTGCCCACGGCAACCTTGGCGGGCAAGCTGCTCGCGGAAGTGATCAGCGGCAGCGCCGAACGTTTTGATGTGATGGCCGGGGTGCCATCGCCACGCTTCCCGGGCGGCACCCTGCTGCGCTGGCCGGGGCTAGTCGCTGGTATGCTGTTCTACAGCCTGCGCGACCGGCTAGGCTGAAACCCTTATTTTATTAGCGAGCTTCCAATGTCATCCTTAATATCTCTAACCCAAGCGCAGCCAGTAGCAGACTGGCGCTCGGCTATGGGTGATCTGGTGACGCAAGCCAAAGACCTGTGCGCCGCCCTGGCACTCACGCCCGAGGCACTCGGTTGGAGTGACGAGGCCATGCAGGCTTTTCCGCTGCGGGTGCCGCGCGCTTTTGTAGCACGCATGCGCGTGGGTGATGCGAAAGACCCGTTGCTGCTGCAGGTATTGGCCGGCGCACAAGAGATGCAAACATCAGACGGGTTCAGTGCAGACCCCACCGGTGAGACCGGCACAGCGAACCCGCACCCCGGGATACTGCACAAGTATTCGGGGCGCGTGTTGCTGATCGTGACAGGCAGTTGCGCCATTCACTGTCGTTACTGCTTTCGGCGACACTTTCCCTACGCGGACAACCAGAACAGCCGCAGTGAGTGGCCAGCCGCACTGGCCTATATCGCCAACGATAGCAGCATCAGCGAAGTGATTCTCAGTGGCGGTGACCCACTGGTTGCCGGCGACAGCCAACTGGCCGAACTGGTCAGCTTGATTGGCGCTATCGGGCATGTTCGGCGCCTGCGCGTGCATACCCGCTTACCTATCGTGATCCCCAGCCGAGTCACTCAAGGCTTGCTGGAGGCTCTGCGCCACCCGCGACTTCAAAGCGTTATGGTGGTGCACAGCAACCACGCCAACGAGATTGATGATGAGGTAGCAGAAGCCTTTAGCCGGCTGCGCACCGCCGGCATCACCCTGTTTAATCAGTCTGTGCTACTCAAAGGCGTCAACGACAGCGCGGATGCACTGGTGGCGCTGAGCGAACGACTATTCGCCGCAGGCGCTTTACCCTACTACCTGCACCAGCTCGACCGCGTACAAGGCGCGGCACACTTTGAAGTGAGCGCAGAACATAGCCGCGCATTGCAGCGCGAGATAGCCGCACGCCTGCCAGGCTACCTGGTGCCCCAGCTGGTTCAAGATGTTGCCGGAGCGCCTTCCAAGATGCCACTCACGCACTGACATGACTTACAGCAGGCCATGCTTGAGGTAGGCTTGGCGCACTATTGCATTCAGCCACAGGAGCTCACCATGCCCGCCCATACCGCCGACACACAGCCCGCACTGCAAGCCCTACTGGACAAACAAGCGATTCGAGAACTCAAGTACCGCTATCTCAATGCCTGCGATGACAAAGCACCCGAGGCGGTAACCGCCTGCTTCCTCGCGGGCCCTATAGACATCAGCTTTGGGCATATAGGCCAGTTCGCCAACCGCGAAGACTTCGTCGCCATCTTTGTCGCTCTGGGGTGCCACGAGCACATTGTCGACATGCATCACGCGGAAAATATCTTGGTGGAGATGACCGGGCCTGACACCGCTTCTGGCCGCGTAGGTCTGCGCTTTCACAGCATCAATACGCGGGATAAAACCACGGTACAACTCGGCGGGTTTTATGAAGATGAATACCGGCGAGTTGACGGCGAGTGGCTGATCAGCGCTAGCCGGTTTAATGTGCGCTCGGCGCTAATCATCGACTATTCAAGCGGCAGCAACAGCGTGGTCTGGGCCGACAACCACATGCCACCCCAAGCCGCCTGAGCAGCGCTTAAGCCGCCGGTAACACGCAGTCAAAAACCACCGGCAGTTCTCGTACGCCGCGCAAAACAGCGCCTTGAGGGCCAGGTTGGGCTGCGTCGGCCAAACGCAACCCAGGCAGCCTGGCCAGCAGTGCAGCCAAAGACACCTCAATTTCCGCCCGCGCCAGGTGCGAGCCCAGGCAGAAATGCGGGCCGCCACCAAAGGTGACAGATTTACGATGTGTACCGCGATCGAGCCGAAACGTGTCCGCATCGGCAAACACGTCCGGGTCGCGATTGGCCGTAGCATTGCCGTATAGCAGCGGTGAATGGGCGGGGATTGTGACACCCGCGACCGTAATCTCGCGCTCGGTATAGCGCGGCTGCAAGCACACCGCACCAAATAGCCTCAGCCCCTCATCTACAGCGGCGTGGTGTAAACCGGTATCCGCCTGCAACTGCGCATACAATCCCCTGTCGCGCAGCACTGCCCAAATCAGGCTTCCCAGCGACAGGTACGTGGTGTCTGACCCGGCTGGAAAAATCAGCCGCACAAAGGAAAAAATCTCCTCATCCGACAGCTTGCAACCCTCCACCTCAGCCAG
>ERZ887849.432-NODE-432-length-45471-cov-51.771490_pt1 | contig 45471 bp, 28 predicted proteins | sample MGYA00521267_ERZ887849 | MGnify/ENA primary metagenome ERZ887849 (study PRJEB32303, sample SAMEA104408601) | aquatic metagenome | biome: Brackish water; feature: Pelagic; material: water | place: Baltic Sea | collected 2014-06-06T16:11:00 | depth 2,863 m ... | reverse complement strand
ACTGCGGCGGATACTGCGGCGAAGCGACTGCCGTGTGACCTGGTGGAGTGGCAACGGTTGAGGGATATCCGTTCACGCTACTTCCCTGCATGGGCGTCGTCTGCTTAGGAAACTCAACGAAACTTCGACCGGTCGTGTCAATCAGGTCCTCTTCCGTCATCGCAGAAGTTGTTGTTGAGATTCCTGGGGTCTCACGATAGCTTTGGAAGCTTGTCTGTTCAACGTTTACCACACTCTTCTCTCGCGATGCTGACACCAACTGGGTTGACGGACGAATCAAAGGTTCGCTGCTGCCGCCTTCAACTCCCAACGAGACCAACATTTGCCCTGCACTTCGGCGAGTCTGTTCGTCTGGTTGAGAGGCCATAGATCGGCGGAACCACGAAACCGCTTCGGAGTCACGCCCGGCCTGATGTAGAATGTAACCGATGTTGTACAAAGCAGCCGATTCTCCACCCGCTTTGGTCAGGTGAGTCACCGCTTCGTCTAATTGATCGCTGTGAGCCAGAGCAATGCCCAATTGATACTGAGCGGTGCGGTCCTCCCCATCGATCTTCACGGCTTTTGCATATGAACTGGCGGCCTTATCCCATTGTTCCATCTGGGAATAGAGATTTCCGGTTTCAATCCACGCTTCAGTGCTATCCGGGAACTTCTTAACGGTCGCCTTCAGAATATTCTCAGCTTCCTGCTTCCGCCCGGATTTAAATTCAACACGAGCTACACCGATACGAGCATCGATGTTATCCGGGTTGTCAGCGACAAGATCTCGGTAACGTCTTTGAGCTTCTTCCAGGTCGTTGCGTTCTTCGCTCCATTTGGCCAGCGAAAGCAATGTCTTGTCGGCCGCTTTGAGCTCCTTCTTGGCTGTCTTGAAGGCAGAGCTGACTTTCACGGTATCGTCGCCCAACGGATCGTTGACGTCGGGGGTTCTGGAGACCAAAGACTTCATCTTTGACGGGATTGCCTGCATCGATGCACAGCCCGCAAAGGCCAGACACAGCGTCGATGCTGCCAGCTTAGCTTTGAAAGATGATCTCATTTCTCGTCTCCGAACTCGACAATAATGGCCGTCGATTTCGTCTGGTATGGAATCCTGCAGAATTCAATCTCAACACCAGCGCAATACCGACCCGCTATTAAACAGATCGACCGTTACAATCGTATTTCTGAGAAGAATCTGTAAAGTCGAGAAGGTCTACCTGTCGCAGATTGCCCCAGCTGCTCACGCCTCGACTACGTCGGCGAAATCTGCCGATGCTGTTTTCCGTTCGTAACAGTTCAAGGTAAAGGGAGGTTGCCCAGGTTACGTGACGTTGTGACACCGCAGTCTTCTATCCATGTTCTGGAGTGCTCGCAGGAAAGCCACGACACCACGCGAACGTGGTGTCATTCAGTCGGTATCAATTGAAGCTTCAGCGCATAGAAAAGCCGAGGCCACATGGACCTCGGCTTTGGTTTGCTAATCAGATTCGCCTTCCGGCGATCAGGTCATGCAACTAGGCTGGACTTGATTCTGACGATTCTTCACCAGAACCCACCGCGACGGTTTCGTCTGATGATGTGGCAGGTTCAACATATTCGCTGACAAACTTCAGTTGCTTCTGATCGCCAACTTCGATGACTTCAACGTTAATCACGTTTTTGCCTTCGAATGAACCACGAAGAAGTTCTTCAGAAAGAGGATCTTCGATAAAGCGTTCGACGCTGCGTCGCAGTGGTCGAGCACCGTAGTCAAGTCCGTCTTCTGCTTCGCCCTTGTCGATGATGAATTCGCGAGCTGCGTCGCTAAGAATCATCTTCAGGCCTTTTTCCTGCAGGCGATCGTAGACTTTGTTCAGCTCAATATCGACGATCTTCATCAGCTCTGTACGAGTCAGTTTGTGGAACACAACGACTTCGTCCAGACGTCCCAGAAATTCAGGTTTGAACTGCTTTTGCAGTTCGTGCATAAGGTGCGTCTTCATTTCGTCGTAAGATCGAGTGTCGTCGGCGGCTCGCAACGTGTGCAGCCCCATGCTTCCACCGTGAGCCATTTTGCTGGCTCCCGCGTTGGTTGTCATGATCAGAACAACGTTTTTAAAGTCGACCGTTCGTCCAAAGCTGTCTGTCAGATGGCCTTCTTCCATAATTTGGAGAAGCATGTTGAAGACGTCTGGATGAGCCTTTTCGATTTCGTCCAGCAGCACCACTGCATAAGGACGACGTCGAATCTTCTCAGTCAGCTGGCCGCCTTCTTCGAAGCCCACATAGCCCGGAGGAGCACCAACCAGACGGCTGACGTTGTGCTTCTCCATGTATTCAGACATGTCCAGCTGGATCAACGAGTCTTCTTCGCCAAACATAAACTTGGCAAGAGTCTTGGCCAGCAGTGTTTTACCAACACCGGTTGGGCCGGAAAACAGAAAGATGCCTGTCGGACGTTTTGGGTCTTTCAGACCACTGCGGCTGCGGCGAACGGCCTTGCACACCTGAGTGATGGCTTCGTGCTGGCTGATCACTTTTTCGTGCAGTTCGTCTTCCATCTGCAGCAGGCGAACGGTGTCTTCGCTGGACAAGCGAGTCAGCGGAATGCCCGTCATTTTGGCGACGACTTCCGCGACGACTTCTGCATCCACAACGCCGTCTGTCTGCTTGGACTTTTCACGCCACTCTTCTGTCAGCTGATCTTTCTTCTTGCGAAGCTTGTCAGCCTGATCGCGAAGAGAAGCCGCTTTTTCGAACTGTTGTTCAGCAACAGCGTCTTCTTTGGCTTGATTCAAGCGTTGAATTTCGTCTTCGATTTCCTTCAGGTCTGGCGGACGCACCATAGATTTCAGACGAACGCGAGCACCCGATTCATCAATCACGTCAATCGCCTTGTCAGGCAGACATCGAGCGGTGATGTAACGATTGGACATTTCGACAGCGGTTTCCAGAGCGTCATCGGTAATCTGTACGCGATGATGTTCTTCGTATCGTTCTCGAAGGCCCTTCAGAATTTCCACAGCCTGAGCGGGCGTTGGAGGATTCACCACGACGTTTTGAAATCGTCTTTCCAAAGCGCTGTCTTTTTCAATGTACTTACGGTACTCGTCCAAAGTTGTCGCACCAATCACCTGCAACTCGCCTCGGCTTAGTGCTGGTTTCAGTACGTTAGATGCGTCAATCGCACCTTCAGCACCACCGGCACCAACCAGAGTGTGAAGTTCGTCGATGAACAGAATCGTGTTTTTAGCACGACGCACTTCGTTCATAACGGCTTTGATACGTTCTTCAAACTGACCGCGGTACTTGGTACCCGCAACCATCATCGCCAGGTCCAGAACGATAATTCGTCGTTCGGCCAGCAGGTCAGGCACCAGGCCGTCGACGACCATCTGAGCGAAGCCTTCGACGATGGCGGTTTTACCAACGCCCGCTTCACCCAGCAGAACCGGGTTATTTTTCTGGCGACGGCAAAGAATCTGAATCACGCGTTCGATTTCTCGTTCGCGGCCGATAACCGGATCCAGCTTCTTTTGGCGAGCAAGTTCGGTCAGGTCTCGACCAAAGCTGTCCAAAGCCGGAGTCTTGCTGCGAGAAGCACTGCGTTGCCCACCGCTTTCGGCTCGTTCTCCCGGAGGAGCGGCTTCGGCAGATTCCAGGCCGTGGCCCAGCAGGTTGAGAACTTCGTCGCGAACGTCGTCTAGTTTCATGCCAAGGTTCATCAGAACCTGAGCAGCGACGCCTTCCTGTTCACGCAGTAATCCCAGCAACAGGTGCTCTGTGCCGACATAGTTGTGGTTCAGGTTGCGAGCTTCTTCCATCGCATATTCGATGACTTTTTTGGCTCGCGGCGTTTGAGGAAGCTTGCCCATGGTGACCATGTCTGGTCCGGTCTGGACGATTTTTTCAACTTCAATGCGAATCTTACGCAGATCCACATCAAGATTTTTCAGCACGTTGGCGGCAACGCCTGATCCTTCTTTGACAAGTCCCAGCAAGATATGTTCAGTGCCGATGTACTCGTGGTTGAAACGCTGAGCTTCCTGGTTTGCCAGTTGCATCACCTTACGAGCTCGATCAGTAAAGCGTTCGTACATTCGATTTCTCTCTTCCGTTGGTTTGTCCAGAAAGACGTTCTTGCCCGAAGGCTTGAGTTAATTAATCGCTGACGTCCTGCCAGCGGTGCCCGATAATTCAGATAAAATGAACTTTAGAGTCTAAAAGCGTCCCGGGCTTGGGATCGTATTAAGATGCTCCGGTTTTCTGCTAACGACACTGACGATTGCAACAAGCTATTCGACAGGCTGGGGTTGGCAGAACTGGTCTGTGTCTCTCCTTAGTAGTCAAAGTTGCTGCATTTGCCAATTTCGTCATAACCGCACCAATTCAGCATACGCCAGAATGACAGGTGCAGATCTGGCATTCCAACAGAGCGAATACCATGCCGGATTCTAGGAGGCTAAGGTTTCCACGACAAGACAGCTGACTTGTTCAGATATTCACTTCCTCAGAACAAGTTGCTGAAATTCTTCATTCGCTTTGTCAAAATGCTTCTGCGACGGAACTACGTTTGATTCAATTGCCCGGGTTTAGACCCGAATTTCAGGGCAACTGCAGTTCGTTTAGCGCTTCCGCGTGCGTGGTCCGAATTTCACAGCCTCCATTTTCCGGCGGAAAAGATATTTTGCAGATTGCTTCGCTTACGCCTTCGTGCCAAAGAATTCTGGCAAAGTTTTTGACATTTGCCGCCCAACAATCACGCGCGGAAATTGGTCATCTGGTGCTGGCCGTGTTGTCGGAAGAATCACTTGGAGGTAAGTGCCTGATCAATCTTGGGCTGGACTTTGAACGAATCCGCAACGGCTGCTTCGGCGAAGAAATGGCAGTGTTCGCTGGAACTCTGCAGGTTCAATCAGCATCAGAAGCTGCCACCTCCACCGAAGAAAACGCCAAAGATCTGCGAAACAGCAACATCACAGATATTGGACCAGGTTTCGCCGCGGGGCAATCTTCCGATCAAGCCAACATCGGCAATTTAACCGCGATCTACGAAGTTGATTGGGCGTTGCGAGTTTTCGAACGCGCCAACTGGCTGGCAAAAGATGCCAGAGAATCTGCGGCCACTTCCAGCGAGCACCTTGTTCTGGCAATGGCTGAAGTTGACGTTAACGATGGCTGTGCCGTTCAGTTAAAGCAGCTGGGAATCGACGCGGACAGCGTTCGGTTTGAATTGGGCGTTACGGCAACAGTGGGAAAGTCACTAAGTGTCGACTTTGACTTGCAGATCGATTCAGAACCGACAACCGCTGGCGTCGCGACACAACTGAACTCGTCAGAACAAACGTATTCGGCTGAGCGGCGAGTTCTTGCATTGCTGGACGCCAACCTGAATCGTGCTCGTGAAGGCTTCCGAGTGCTGGAAGACTTTGCTCGGTTTGTGCTGCGTTCGGCAGATGCTTCCGAACAGCTGAAACAGCTGCGTCACGATCTTGTGGCTGCCGAACTTCATTTGCGAACAGCTGTTCCTGAACTACTGAACGCTCGCGACACGGTCGCCGACGTCGGCACGTCAATTACCACGGCTGCCGAAATGCGGCGTGAATCGCTAAACGATGTTGTGGCCGCCAATGCAAGACGCGTGCAGGAATCGCTGCGAAGCCTGGAAGAATTCGGCAAAACCGTCAGCGGCGATTTCGCAGCCGCCGTTAAACAGCTTCGCTACCGCACCTATACGATTGAACAAAACTTAACTTTGAACAGCGGATATTCCAGCTCAGACGATGCAGTCGCTTTGGACAGTCTGCGAGCCACACGACGGCAGCGGTTGGCCAACGCTCAACTTTACGTGTTGCTGACCGAATCCAGCTGCAAGCTGCCATGGAAACAAACGGCCGAACAGATTTTGGCCGGCGGCGCAGACATTATTCAACTTCGCGAAAAATCACTTTCGGACGCTGATGTCATCCGCCGAGGGCGCTGGCTGGCGGATGCCTGCCGATCTGCGAATGCCCTGTTTATCATGAATGATCGCTGCGACCTGGCAACGGCAACAGGTGCCGATGGAGTACACATTGGGCAGGACGATGGTACAGTCGCAGATGCTCGCCAGCAGTTGACTTCGGCAATGCTTGTGGGAGTTTCCTCACACAATATCAGCCAGTTCACGAAAGCCAATGATGAGGCGGCAGACTATCTTGGCGTGGGGCCGGTGTTTGTTTCCGGCACAAAAAAATTCGACAACTTTCCAGGCCTGCAATACGTTTCGTCAGCCGCGAAAGCTGATGGTTGTCCGTGGTTTGCCATTGGCGGAATTGATCACAACAACCTGCAAATTGTTATCCAGGCGGGAGCCAGTCGAGTGGCCGTTTGCGGGGCCATCCTTGCCAGCGATTCGCCGCGATCCGCGACCGAGGCTTTGAAACAACAACTGCTTGCATCTGAAGAAGTTAAATAGACGAACGAAGGATGTCGCAGACATGATGAAGTCCTTTTTGTCGACTACTCTGGATTTTGCATTCCCGTGGGCCTGCGGATTGTGCGGCACGGGTGATACAAAGCTTCGGTCGGGAGCATTTTGTTGTGACTGCCAACAACAACTGACGCGTCCCATAGAAAACAGCTGCCAGCGCTGCGCTGCCGAAGTCGGGCGGTTTGTGGCCACTTCCGATGGCTGCGTGCATTGTCGCAAGTCCCGACTAAAATTCGATTCCGTAACGTGTCTGGGAATGTACGACGAAGCAATGCGTCGAGTTATCCTGTCATCGAAATGGAGCTTTTCCGCAGTCGGCATCACGGCGTTAGCACAGCTGTTTGCATCAGCGGCAGGTGACAGGCTGAAGCAACTTGACGTGGACCTGATCGTTCCGATTCCTCAAAGCTGGCAGAAGCGAATTGTTCGTCGATTCAACAGTGCTCAGGTTGTATCCGAAGTCCTGTCGAAGACGATCAATGTGCCGCACGACGTTCATATTCTAAGACGTCGCCGAAACGTTCGCCCGCAAAAACGAGTGCCCGTGCAACAGCGGATGCAAAATCAACAGGACGCATTTCGAATACGAGACGCTCACTTGCTGGCAGGCAAACGCATCCTTGTCGTCGACGACGTAATGACCACGGGAGCGACGTGCAACGAAGCCGTCCGCATGCTGCGATCTCATGGCGCAAAAGCCTGCCACGTTGCCATACTTGCACGAGTGCTGGACGGAAGCGCTTGACGAAGGCTTCGTACTTGCAGCGGTGGATTGGCATATGAAAAGAAGTGGGGAACTCCATTCGCCGAGCCGCGTCGTTGGCGGCATCACGCCAGAACGGTTTCGCACTGTCGGAAGCAATTGGCCTGCGTTCACACGCTGCATTTTCGCTCTGCTCTCTGTTTTTTTTGCTCCCTGTGTGGCTCATTGCTGTGTCTCAGTCCCGAGGAGCGACAGCACTCTGCCGGTGACGCGGAGGCTGTCGATTTCGTCGGGAACAAGCCCCAATCGGATTAGCCGCAGGGCGTTAGCCCCGGTTTTTTAGCATGCTAAACCGGGGCTAACGCCCTGCGGCTGATCAAATCGACAGTCTGGACAGTCACCGGTCACAAGGCAAAACATATTTCCAAAGCCCCGGAGGGGCGACAGCAGTAGCATCTGCCAGTTTTCGATCAATCCGCTACCGTCCCTTCGAGGACTTTATGAACCGAACTGGTCTGCCCCTGTCAGCCAATCTTTCGCAATACAAATACGGTATCGCCAAGTTCGTCGGACAGCTCAAGAGGTTCTTCAAGGTCGTACCAGAAGTCGTACACGTCCAGCAGTTCGAAAGCCGGAACCTTCGCCAGCAGCGACACCATGTGAGCTGCTTCGTAGGTTCTCATGCGGTACCCCGAATTGTATTCACCAATTTCTTCGCCCGCAGCGTTTAGCACAGTCATCTTAAACTGCAGTGTTTCAAGTCGAGTTGTCCGGTCACAACCTTCAACGACAAGTTGCATGTCGATTGTGGTGTCACCTTCTGTGATGCTCCATTCTTCTTCGTCTTCTTCATCAGCATCCGGAGGTAGCAAGTGCATGCCAATGATGTACAGGCCGCCTTCCGAAAGCATGCTGGCGACATTTGTCAGGTGCTGAATCGCATCCTCTTCGGTTAACAGATGGCGGAAGGTGTTCACCAGACAAAATGCAAGATCGAATTTGGTGTCCGGCAGCAGATCTTTCATATCACCGGTCTGCACCGTTGCGGCCACAGAAGCTTTCGCCAGTTGCGTCTTTGCGAACCCGACCGCCGCAGAACTTTGATCGACGCCGGTAACTGAGTACCCTCGTTTGGCCAGTTCAACAACCAAACGCCCACCGCCGCAACCGGGTTCGTACATCGTTCGCACGGGAAAGTTGCAGTACTTCGTTGCCGCCGCTTCAATAAAGTCAGCTTCCAGCAAAGTATCTTCGCCAAACGCCATATCCCAATATTGCGGGACGTCATAGCAATCAGTGTTATCAGCCAATGTCGGTTCTGCCTTGTTTTGTCCATATATTGCTGGTGCGACAATCTTTTGCCGACCCAAGTCTCATAAGGATAGCTGCTACGTGGCAATAGCAAAGGCAATGACACGCCTGGCTTAGTGAATACCGATTTTCTACTTCTGTTTCGCTCGCATACGATGGCAGGATAGATGGTTTGAGATTCCGCAGATCATGTCGCTCGAATTCCGGCAAGTGTTTTTTTATCTCATACCCGCCTCTGGATTGCGTGCATTACCAGTCTTGTTGAGTGTTCTACGAAAATATATTCCGCAAATTGGTTGACGAAACAGCCGCTCCCTCCAAGTATATCGATCGTGCATTTGCGCTGTCGCGCTTCGACAACAGATCAAAACCTTGCGACGCTAATTGCGATAGATGGGTTCAGTATTACTTCAGTTGAACTTTTGTGGTTTTCACAATATGAAGTGGTCATTGAATCCGTTTCCGTTTCCAGCAAGTGATCGTGCGACCTTCGCTCCATGTACGGTTTTAAATTAGTGTATTGAGGCGGGAGCGAGGTGTTTTGTGCTGGCTCTTCAACGGGGCAGTCGAACACTCGACTTTTCGAAACTCAATGGCTGATTTTTCTGTCAGGAGCGACATTTATGTCGCTTTAATTTCATAACGAATTTTGAGAACAATATGCTTGAAGATGCTTCCGTGCTGCCGCCGATGCTGGAAACGCCGTTGACCGAAGTATTGGCATCGTGCCCACTGTCGTTGATGGAGTTTGTCAATGGGATGTACATCTACCAGGTTGGGACGTGCCCCAACACCGTATTGGGCTACGCAACATCAATGGTGCCATACGAGATTGGGTGCGACGGGAATGCCTGTCTGCAACCAATTGAAACCGTTTTGAAAATGGGAAAAACGGTTTCTGGCGGAAACCGGCCCGACTCTCCCGGTCGTGGCAATGGGCACGGGCCGATCGGAACGCCTCCTGGCCAAAACAAGAAGTTGAAGGCTGCTGCAAAACGTAAATATGCGAGAGTGAAGAGCCGCTTGACGCGTGACTTGGCCGATCATCGCAATGTTAAGTACACAAATAATGCATTTTTTTTCGAAGATGCAGTCGAGAATGACAATGAGAACGAGGTTGAGTGGGCCAGGGCGAATAAGGAGTATTCGGTTGCATTGGGGGATGGAACTAATCTCAATGCAGCCCAGAAATTCGGAGGGTTTGATGACCAACCTCAAGTCGGTCTTGTGTCAGCGACCGGTGACATACAAAGGCTCTTGAAGCCTGGCGTAACTGGAGGTGATTATGGTGGTGGTGGGGCGGTCGTCGTCAAATTGGACGTAAATATCGGCGGAGCTACCGACACACGCTATTTTCGGCTGCTCCAAACAACCATTGGGGGAGTAATTTTGCACCACGGCCAGGAATGCACGACGCCAGTAAATCCAGTAACTGCGGCCACCATGGTCGACCGGCATGTGTTTCTGCATTCGATCGTATACGATGGCAAAAAGTTTCTCGTAACGACCGTGGATCCATTGCTGGACGACACAATGTAGAGCAGGTGCCGGCGACGGCGACCGTTGGAGTTTACTGACAATATGTATCAGCTTGCGTGGACAACTTTCACGCAAGCTGATGTTGTTTTTAGTGTCTGTCTGAAGCTGTTGAGGTTGTGGATTGTCACAGCCGGTCCGTTGTAACGACTGATATTCGCCCAGCCTGACTGTCAAACTAATTTGTTTTGCGAGAAACTAAGTCACCGCTACCTGGTCTGTCTGTCGCGGACCATGAAGCCTTCAATAGCTGGGTCTCTTGCTGCGAGCACATCTGAAGCCCAGATTCGGGTCTGATGCCAGGCAGAAGATGGATTCCCGTTGTTTGGCTCGATGTTCGTCCGCAGATTGCTGCTTCCATCCACCTCGAACAATTCGATTCATGCCTTTGGAATCAGCAATCAGTTCAACCTTCTGTGCCGCACTTCCGGGGTAGGCACCGGGCACTGAGTTGGTAAGTTCTGCGACATTGCTGATCATGTTTCGGATGGGAAAGTCGCGGCAGACGTCGATAGTTTTCACATCCACAGATTGAATTTCGGTAATACCAGCAGCCAACGGCTCTTCGCCCCATGGAAACGTGGTGGTTCCACGGTTTGTGGCGGCAAACTCAAATTCGTCCTCCATGGGAAGTCTCTTGCCCATCGCTTCGGCGACGTGTGCGGCAGCCGCCCAGTCGACACTTCGCTTCGGAAGTCGCAACAGAGACGTGTCAAAGTCATCCGCATGCCTTGCGGGCCTTATCGTTTCATAGTCGGCAACGCAGACTTCGGTTTCATCCATGTAGAAATCGTTGACTTTTCTACGATGTCGCGGGGATGAATCGTCAAGCCCAGCCCCCATTTCAAATTCACCGCCGGCCACATACACCATTTTCGATTCTGCCAAACCATTCTGCCAGACTGTGATTGTGGGAAGTGGCACTACGCCATCGATTGGCTTTTCCCAGCGTTCGACGGCAAAAATCGACGGCAAAGAAGCAGGATCATCTGGCACTCGCCGATACACTTCATGAAAACCGAAGCCGGCCACTTCCACCACAATCAGGTATCGACCGGGTTCAAGCGGCGTCACCAACTCGGCCGAAGTTTCAAATCGTCCGATTCGGTCTTAAATCGGCAGTCCAGTGAGTTTGTCCAGAGGCACAATTGCCCATCTTGCTTGGGGATTTGCTGGAGCGTTACTGCCGTTCATGGAATACGTGAGACGTACCGGATGGGTCTTTGCCGCTGGCGCTTCGATTCGCACTACAGCTTCCGGTGGCTCCGGCCTTTGCATCGCCATCAGACCGGTTGTCACCAGCAAGACGGCAATCACGGCTGACAGTGCCGCCATTCCCGGATTTCTTCTGCACCATCGCTGCAGTTTGATCGCAACGCTGGCCGGACGAGCCAAAATGGGGCGTCCATCAAGAAAGCGTTGCAGGTCGTTCGCCATTTCTGCGGCCGATGAGTACCGACTGGCTGGATCTTTCTCCAATGCCTTGATGCATATTGTATCCAGGTCTTTCGGAATCGCCTTGTTGACACTTCTGGGGTTGCGAGCTGGTTCGGTAAGAATGCGATGCATCACCGTGCGAGAGTTCGTTGCCGGGAACGGTCGTACTCCCGTCAGCAGCTCATAAAAAATGACACCAATGGAATACTGGTCACTTGCCGGACCGGTGCCTCGAACGTCTCCTCTTGCCTGTTCTGGCGACATATAGGCGGGTGTGCCAATCACATGGCCACTTTGAGTGACCGTAATTTCGTTTTTTCCTTCTCGGCGAGCCAAACCGAAGTCGGCAATGTGCGGTTCATTGGCAGCGTCTATCAGAATATTGCCCGACTTCAGATCGCGATGAACGATGCCCTTTTCATGAAAAAAATGAGCGGCTCGCAACAACTTCACGGCGAGTATTGTCGCATCTTTTATGGACAACGGGCTGATTCTTATTGTTTCCGACAGGTTGATGCCGTCGATGAACTCAGCGGCTATGTAAAAGCCGTCTCCGTGCTGGCCCACTTCATGAACAGAAATCACGTTTGGGTGATTGACGGCAGCCGCAGCTCTGGCTTCCTTCATAAACAGTTTCGCTGAATCCGGCGCGACGCGTCCCTCACGTGGCACCTTCACGGCTACGTAGCGTTTCAATTCCGTGTCGAAACATTTATACACGGTTCCGAACGATCCTTCCCCCAGCACCTGTCGCACCTCAAAGTGTGCGATCGTCATGCCTTTGTCAGGAACATGTGTCGGAGAATCTTCGGAGGATAAGCTGAACCGGCTCTGACACGTGGGACACGTTATCGAATCCGCAGCCTGTGCTTGCGGACTGGCTTCAAGCGTTGTGTCATTGGCGTCCACTTCAATCGGATGCTGACAGTTTGGGCAGCGAAATTTCATGGCGAGTCTGACCTGCAAAAGCCCGATGGCAAATTGAGAAGCATACACTTACTCTTCTGGTTTGTCACTATTGCCAACACAGCGACTGCGTCTCTGAACCCGGCATTCATTCAGCGTTAAAGACACATCGTAAGGGGCCACGCTGCCAGTGAATGCAACGACCAACGAGTGCGGTGCTCCGGGTGCCTGTTTTCTTCTCGTCTCAACCGTGGAATGGTTGCAATGCAGGTTGATTCTGGCTGCCTGTTTGGGGAAATATGACTCTGTCCAAAGCGTCGATCGAAACAGCGTTCGGTAGTTATGATTGGTACACGAAACTGTGCGCTACTCAGCCGAGGAAAGGTGTCACTTTGGATGGCGATTGTTTGCAAAAGCTGGAATGTTCTGAAGAGCACAGGCTTAGTTACCAAATTGAATGGAGCGATGTTACGTCTTCACTATTTTTCCAATGACATTCTGCATGATGCATTCCCCATGGTGACATCACTGGCTGTGGCTGTGTAGTATCGTATTCCGATATCTATACTATGCGTTGACACGGATTGTATTTCATGAACAAAACGGGACTCATGTTGAAGTTGAATGCGACTCAGGCGAGCATCGCTGGGGCTGTTGTGGTGGTTTGCTTGTTTGTCTTTGCAGCGAATCATGCTGTGGGGCAGGATGTTGCGTCTGAGAAAGAAGATCCCGAACAGACAGCTTCTGGCGTGGCGCTGAAGTTGGATTGGCAGGCGTTGCCGGATTTGCCAGACGAATTGGGAGTTGCCGGTCCGTTTGTGGGGGTGCATAACAATGCGTTGATTGTGGCCGGTGGAGCCAACTTTCCGAAGCCGGTTTGGGACACCAACAAAGTTTGGAAAGACGCCATTCACGTTCTGCAAAAAACGGCAGCGGGCTATCAATGGAAGTCTGGTGGCACGCTGCATCGCCCCATTGCCTATGGAGCTGCGGTGTCTACAGCTGACGGCGTTATCTGCATGGGCGGAAACGATAGCGAGTCTACGTTCACCAGAGTCTTCGCGTTGCAATGGAATCCTAAGACCGAAACCATCGAGCACGTTGATTATCCGTCTCTGCCGGGGGCGTGTGCGTTCGGGCAGGCGGTGCTGCTGGATGGCGTGATCTATCTTGCCGGAGGGCAGGGCAGCGGAGGCCTGGATTCCGCCATGAATAATTTCTGGACGCTGGATCTTTCGAAGAAGCCGGTGCCCAATGCCACTGAATCAGAGATCGCATCTTTTGAGTGGCAGCAGTTGGCCGCCTGGTCTGACGAAGGTCGGGCGTTTAATATTACCGCCGCTCAACACAATGGTTACGACAACTGCGTGTATGTGATGAGCGGTCGTCGTCAGAATGGCGACAAGGTTGAGTTTCTGAAAGATGTCTGGGAATTCACACCCAAAACAAAACAATGGCGACAGCGTGCCGAAATGCCGCAACCAGCCATCGCTGGCACGGGAATTGGCTTCGGCCAGAGTCATATTTACGTATTGGGCGGCGACGACGGAAAGCTGTTTTTCAAGACAGACGAACTGAAAGACGATCATCCCGGCTTTCCGAAAAACGCATTCGCTTATCACACGATTACCGACACCTGGACGTCTGCCGGCAAGTCGCCTCAAAACCACGTCACCACCATTCCGGTGATGTGGGAAGGTCGCATGATTGTTGCCAGCGGTGAAGTGCGGCCTCGCGTGCGCACAGCATCTGTGTATAGCGTGGCCCCTGATGTTAGGCGAAGCGATTTCGGCACCGTTAACTATGCGGTGTTGTTTGGCTATTTGTTGGCGATGCTGGGGGTGGGCGTCTATTTTGCAAGACGCAACAAGAACACCAACGATTACTTTCGAGGCGGGATGCATATTCCGTGGTGGGCGGCGGGATGCAGCATTTTTGCAACCATGTTAAGTTCGCTGACGTTTACCGGAATACCATCAAAAGCGTTTGCTCAGGATTGGGTGTATTCTGTCGGAAACTTTCTGATTCCACTGGCCGCTATTATTGGAGTTTATGTCGCGTTGCCGTTTTATCGCCGCATTGATGCGACCAGTGCTTACGAGTATCTGGAACTTCGATTCAACCGCAGCGTGAGGCTATTCGGCAGCGGCAGTTTCACGCTGTTTCATGTTTTTCGCATGGCGGTTGTGATGTCACTAACAGGGCTGGCACTGGCGATCGCCACACCGTTGACTCCAGAACAGTCGGTGCTGCTGATGGGCGTTCTAAGCATCTGCTATTGCACCATGGGAGGCATCGAAGCCGTCATTTGGACTGACACGATTCAAACAGTCGTGCTGCTGGGCGGAGGACTTTTGGCGTTGGTGTTGCTTATGCTGGGAGCCGACGGAGGTTTCGCTGGATCGCTGCAGGCAGCTGCTGCGGGAGACAAGTTTAGAATTGCCAATTTTCACTGGGACGTCACCAACAGCCAATTGGCGTTGTGGGTTGTGGTTGTGGGAGCCTTCGGGCAGAACCTGTCATCGTACACGGCAGATCAGGCGGTTGTGCAACGTTATATGACGACCAAAAATCAAAAGCTGGCGGCACGAAGTATCTGGACGAACGCCGTGATGACCATTCCAGCTACAGTGCTGTTCTTCGGAATCGGCACCGCCTTGTATTCTTTCTATCGCTCTCACCCGGAACGACTGGATTCCACAATCACCACGGACCAGATCTTTCCACTGTTTATCGCGAATGAGATGCCGATCGGCATCGCTGGCTTGATTGTTGCCGGAATCTTCTCGGCCGCGCAATCCACGGTTTCAACCAGTATGAATTCCACGTCAACAACCATCATCACAGACTTTATGCGACCGTTTAATACATGCCAATCAGAAGATGGCTATCTGAAGGCAGCTCGCATCATTACGTTTCTGATGGGTGTGCTGGGAACCGTTCTGGCATTGTTTTTTGTGGACCCGGATATTCGATCTTTGTTTGATGCGTTCATGAAAGTGATCGGCTTGTTTATGGGCGTGCTGGGTGGATTGTTCGTGCTGGGAGCAATGACACGTCGGGCGAACTCATTCGGCGCGATGTGCGGAGCTGCGGCGGGAACTGCGGTCATGTTTTGGCTATGGCAGTTTACTCGCGTTAATGGATACCTGTACACAGCAAGCGGTATCGTCAGCTGCGTAACGGCGGGATATCTTGCCAGCGTGTTAAAGACTGAACCAGATCGAGACCTGCATGGTTTGACCATCTTCACAATCAAACGCAGTGTCGATTGAATTGTGGCGTTTTGAAACGAGAACAGCTGCAAGTCGGGACTATTTGCCCGTAACAGCTAAACGCGAGAGTTGTCAGTAGTGGATCTTGTTAAAAATCCTGAAGCAGCAAGTATCTTTGACAAGATCCAAGACTCGTCCGGGACATTTCAAAATACGTGTTGGAAATGGTAGCTGGACTCGCCAGAGTTCAGTCAAATGCTGGCGGAACCCGAAGCCTGGCGACTCCGCCTACCCCGCAAAATAACTGTGTCAGACCACTACGACGCGTTTGCGAGTTAACGCCAGTCGCGGGTACAAATTTGATTCTACTGCAACGGACATTTCTGTATGAACGACCAGCCAACAGGCAATCAAAACTCCGCAGGCCTCGCTAACACTCCTCGCAACACGAAATGTCTGCTGGCGTCTGTTGTGATTATTGGCTGCATGACTGCGTGGTTCATCGCCAGTTATCACGGCCATTCTAAAAAAAACACCGCAGTGGCTAAGGACGAATTTTCGGCGGAACGGGCGGTCAACGCGCTGAGCCAGATTCTTGGCGACCAGACGCCTCACCCTGCCGGTTCGACCGCGAATCAGGAAGTTCGGCAGCGACTGGTGGCTCAATTGGAAGCCATTGGACTGGACGTCGAACAGTCATCGTTTGAATTGCAACAGGTGCCAATGTGTAACCTGCTGACTTTAATTCCCGGCAATTCATCCGTTCGGCCAATTTTGTTGGCAACGCACTATGATTCCGCTGAACAAGGCCCCGGCGCAGGTGACGCTGGTTCGTGTGTGGCCGTATTGCTGGAAACGGCTCGCATCCTGAATGAACATCGTCTATCGCAGCCGGATGCACGTCTGAAACGTGACGTGTATTTTCTGTTTACCGATGGTGAAGAATGGGTGCGAAACATTCGCCATGGACTGAACGGCGCGATCGATTTTGCGGAAACTCACCCACATCCAGTGCTGCAACGCCAACCGATCGTGTTGAACTTTGATGCTCGAGGAGCTGCTGGGCCATCTTTGCTGAACGAAACCAGCAGTGCCAACAGCAAACTGCTGCAGCACGTGTTGCCAGCTTTGCCTCGACCAGCCTTTACTGCTTCGTCTTTCGTAACAGTGTACGACCTGCTGCCGAATGCCACAGACTTCACGGTCTTCAGAAATGCTGGTCTGCAAGGATTGAACTTCGCTTTTATCGATGATCCTCACCGCTATCACACAGCGGAAGACAGTCTGGAGTTTTTGGATGCGCGAAGCGTGCAGCATCATGGCAACAATGCGTTGGCAATCGTGCGGCACCTGCTGGATTCTGATCAGCAGGATTTCACCGACACAGAAAACGCGGTGTTCTTCACAGTCGCCGATCATTGGATTGTCTGCTATCCCGAACGCTACGCTGTTCCACTGGCGGTGGTGTTGCTGCTTGTTCAGTTAATCGGAACTCGACTTTCGCTGCGTCGTGGTGCCACCGTTGGGCAGATTTTCGCTTCGTTTGTTGCCATTACGCTGACCGTGGTGGTGTCGGTTGTGTGCGGGGGAATTGTTTCTCAGTTCGAATACCTGCGGCCGCAGTCCTATTATGGATTTGGAGAATTCGATCCATCAATTGTGTGCGTGTTATGGTTTCTGGCCGCGTTGTCGGCGATGGGGGTGTTCAAGTTGTTTCGAAAGCAGACATCAACAGAATCCACATGGGCCAGCGTCTGGCTGGCAAACTCAGTCGTGGGCTTATTGGCGGCGATTTACGTTCCCGGATTCAGCTATGTCATGCTGACTGCGGGGGTCGCTCCTGCGATTCTTGGTTTGCTGCCGTATCGCAAATCGCTGCTATCGGTTGTCGCCATTGCGGCGGCGGGGCTGTTCTGTATTCCTTTGGCGTATCAGTTTGGCATCGCTTTGGGCCCCAAAATGGCGATACCGTTGTCTGGTATTTGTTCGGTGTTTCTGGCACCTCTGTTTCCACTATTTGCCGCCTGCAAAGATTCACATACCAAGCCGTCTATTGTTTGAACGATTTGGGTGAACACCAGAAGCGGGGCTTGCAGGAATGTGCCCACAGCGGGGATTCCAACAGCTCATGCGAACTCAGGCGGTGATTCCGCCGCGTGGTCTTGTGCATGAAAAGCACGGAAACCAATCGGACTGTGGCGATTTGGCTGTGTTTGAGCTACACTTACGGTTGCCTGGACGGGCGAGCCACGGCGATTACCGCTCACGAAATATTTCCATCAGCATCAGCATGTCCACAAAAAACCTTTCTCCACGCGAAGTCATCGCTTTATGTCGGCAGATGGAGATTCGCGCCATCGATTTGCGATTTGCAGATTTTCGGGGTCATCAGCGGCATTTCACGATTCCGGCAGAGCAGCTGACGGAAGAAAAATTTGAAGATGGCTTTGGCTTTGATGGATCGTCAATGCCTGGTTGGCAGGCGATTCATGAAAGTGACATGCTGATCGTTCCGGATTCGCTGACGGCGTTTGTAGACCCTTTCATGAAGCACACGCTGTCGCTGTTGTGCAACGTGAAGGACCCTGTAACACATCAAAGCTATCCGCGCGATCCTCGCAACATCGCTCGCAAAGCCGAAATGTACATGAGATCAACAGGTATTGCCGACGCGGCCACCGTCGGCCCGGATGTTGACTTCTTTGTGTTTGATGGTGTGTCGTTCGATCAAAATGAACACGAAGGCTACTATCACATCAACAGCAGCGATGCTCAATGGAGCCGCGGTAAAGACGCCGTTCATGGAACAGGTCAGCAGGTTCCTTATCGAGGCGGCTATATGATGATGCCTCCGATGGACACGTTTCAGGATCTTCGCACAGACGTAATGCTGGCATTGCAGGACAGCGGTATCGAAGTGGCCAGCCAGCATCGCGAAGTTGCATCCGCCGGGCAATGCGAGGTTTCTTTAAAACCCGATACGCTGCTGGTAACAAGCGATCGTCTGCTGCGAATGAAGTATGTGGTACGCAATGTGGCTAGTCGCCATGGAAAAGTGGCCACATTCATGCCCAAGCCGGTTTACAACGATAACGGTTCCGGACTGCATTTGCAGTTGGCACTCTGGAAAGACAATGCTCCCTTGTTTGCCGGTTCCGGTTATGGCGGCTTAAGCGAAACAGCCATGCACGCGATGGGAGGAATTCTTAAGCACGCTGCTGCATTGCTGGCGTTTTGCTGTCCAACCACCAACAGCTATAAGCGTCTGATTCCGGGCTTTGATGCTCCTGTCAATCTTTCTTACAGTTATCGAAACCGTTCCGCCGCCATTCGAATTCCGGCAAATTCCGGAGACGAAACGCGTCGTCGGCTGGAGTTTCGTTGCCCGGATTCGTCTTGCAATCCGTATCTGGCAAATTCAGCCATTCTGATGGCGATGCTGGACGGAATTCAGAATCGCATCAGCCCCGGCAAGCCGCTGGACAAAGACCTGTACGACCTGGCTCCAGAAGAGCAGCAAAACGTCGCTTCCACACCCGCTTGTCTGGAACACGCGTTGAATGCTCTGGAAAAAGACCAGGACTTCCTGCTTCGCGGCGACGTGTTTACCACTGACGTTGTGGAAAAATGGATTGAGTACAAACGGACGGAAGAAGTGGCTGCAATTCAGCGTCGACCGCATCCGTACGAATTCGCTTTGTACTTTGATTGCTGATTGGCTGATTGAAAGCTGCTGTTATGCTGAATTCGTCTGTGACGGAATTTTCCGGCTTGAAGTGTCGAGTGATAGACGCACTTCCGACTGGCACCGCACCAGAAATTGTTGTTGTGTTATGTCACGGCTTTGGCGCTTCGGGCGACGACCTGGCGGCCTTTGGCCCCCATTTGATCGGCAGCAGCGAAGCAATCGCCGCGCGATGCCGATTTGTTTTTCCGGAAGCACCGATCGATCTTGGCCCCATGGGAATGCCTGACGGCAAAGCGTGGTGGGCCATTAATATGTCGCGTTTGGCCATGATCAATCAAACGCAGGAATACGAAAAACTCACCAGCCTGGAACCCGAAGGCATGGTGGAAGCGTCGACTCAACTGCATGAAGCGATTCTTCAGATGCAGGCAAAATTTGACCTTCCGGCCAGTTCGTTTGTGGTCGGTGGTTTTTCTCAGGGAGCGATGATTGCCACCGATGTGGTGCTGCGACACAAGTTGAAGCCCGCTCAGCTGACGCTGTTTTCCGGAACCGTTTTGTGCAGCGAAGACTGGAAGGCCTTCGCCGCCGATCACCCCGGATGCCCGGTGCTGCAAAGCCATGGTCGCCAGGACATGGTTCTGCCGTTCACACCGTCAGAATGGCTACGCGACCTGTTGTCCGAAAACGGTTTCGGAGTCTCATTCGTCCCCTTTAACGGCGACCACACCATCCCGATGGAAGTGCTGACCAAACTGGTAACGGTGCTGGAAGAACTCTGAACGGATGCGAAGATATCCTCAGACAGCCAACTCAAATGTGGCGGGCTTCATGTGTTTCTTGCTGATTAAGGCGAATGGTGGAGAACGGGATGTCAGAATCCCCACAGAAAGTCCGTGAGCAAGTGTGGCCAATCAGCAACAAATCCGGCACAGTTGAATCTGCGGACCGGGAAGTCAACAATACGCGTTGATACAGGGATTATCCCGTCGACGTTACTGAGTTACAGGAAAAACTTTCATGCGTTTCACTTCATTTGCCGCAGCAATTCTTCCAATTACTTTAGTGGTCAGCGCTGTTGTTGCGGACGAAGCAACAAAGGCAGAACCAGCCAAAGCAATAGAAGCCGTCAAGGTCGAAACCCGCGAGGTCAAACTTAAGGACATGGTTCTTAACATTCCAACCTCATGGGAACAGCAGGAAAATTCCAGCACCATGAGACTGGCCACATATCACGTACCAGTCGCCGAAGGTGATTCTGAACCGGGCGAATTGACCGTATTTAACTTCGGCAGCGGAGGTGGCAGTGCGGGCGACAACATTGATCGTTGGATTAAACAGTTTTCCGGTGAAGGCCGCACCGCCAGGGTCACAAAAGGCAAGGCTGGTGACAACGAGTACTTTTTTGCCGACATTGCGGGCAGCTACAACAAGCCAGTTGGCCCTCCTGTGCTGCGAAAGACAGAGCTGGCAGAAAACTACCGCATGCTGGGCGTTATTTTAGTGCTTGAAGGCAAAGGAACATACTTTCTAAAGCTGGCTGGTCCCGATGCGACAATTAAGGCTCAGGCCAACTCATTGCGAGCGTCCTTTGGCGGCGACGCAGCGACGGAAAAGGAATTTGGCATTTAGTCGATTGTGAGTCTGGCTGGACAGCGCCAAGCCTCAATCACTGGCAGGGCGTTAGCTCCGGTTTTCTTTCCGTGATCCGCACAAACCGCGGCTAACGCCCTGCGGTTACTGAGACCTGACTGGAATCCAAACTAAATCAAGAGGCCGGTGAATCAGCGGCGTGCATGTCTCCGCTGAATTCAACTCAACTGCAGTTTGCCTGTTGATTCTCGCCTCGGAAGTCACGAACCGCGAAAGGTTCCTGGAATCGTGTTGTTGTTTGCATTTTCTTGTTGGTACAACGATGTTGCTGGCTCGGATTAGTTTCGTTCCTCACATGGACCATGAAGAGGCCGAACTGGTCACGGTTGCTGAAGCCTATCTGGCGTCGTTACTGAAAAACGGCCAGATCTGCGGAGAACACGTAACCGGCTGGACCGACTGCATTATGCACGCCTACGTTCGAATTCCCCATCGCGATATCCTGCTCCCAAAGTATCATTCCGTTTGGGGGCAGCAGGAACTGGCAGCCGTGGAACGCCAGTTTGGGGCGAAGCCGGAATGGAAGATTCTGGACGACGACACGTCGGCTCGGGTTCCCACGCTAAAGTCCGCTGCTTCACTTTACCTGTTCACGCACGGGCTAACCAACGCCAGCGCCGTAATGCATGGTTCACGCGGAACTTCCATCCCTTTACCGCTGCTGCCCATCAGCGACCTGTTGCGAGAAGAATTGTTTCTTTGGCAGCAAAGCTATCTTAATCACGATCGCATCTGGCTGGATGGCGGACCACTTGAAATTGCCGCCTATAAAGAACTGGCTGAACCTGATAGCCAGCTGCTGTCCGCAGGTCGTGACCTGTGCGCTCGCATTGAAGAAGCGACAGGCAAACCCACCTATCTGTATCTGCTAAGACACTGGGGAATCGCGGCCGAAGAGGAAACTCGACCGTGTCCGAAGTGCGGTCAGGAGTGGCGAGACAGTTCCAGCCCAATGCCGTCCAAACGCCCCTTTCGCAAGTTCCACTACCGCTGCGATCCGTGCAGATTGGTTTCTCACAGAGCCGTCGCTTTCGGCGACGCTGAACTAGCAAAAATTGGCGCCTTTCCCAAGCCAGACGCTGCGGAATAGATTCCGAACGCTTTTGCTTTAAAGACAACAGGCAATTCGCAAGTCAGCGTTACCGCAACTCTAACGGGTTTCATTCACGAACCGATTTCAGATCCGTTCGATCAGCCGCTAAGGAACAGTCCCGAACTTTTACCCCGTTTTCTGTTGCACTGCGTCAGCACAATGACGTCAGGTGTGTCGTGACCACGAATCATGCAACACGCGTGACACGCTTCTGGTTGCGGAATTTGCGTTGCTAAGAAGTCAAACCGCGGCTAACGCCGTGCGGCTGATTTGATCTGCTGCTTCCTGTCCCTGCAGCCGCCAATTGAACGACTGCGCCCTGTGCAAAGACGCACTAAAACGTTTGCCGCAAATATCGCACAAATCGAGCAATCAAAGACACTCGCTGCGTGCTGATCCGCAAGTGGCCGACGGAATACAGCAACAGTGGTTGTTGCTTCGTGTTTGTGAGTTCTGCCGTTACAAAGTAGTTCGGGCTAAGCGGCGAAATTCCCACTTCTGTTGGACGTCCGCTGATAAGTCCGGCTGCGTTCAGCGCCAATGGCAGCATGTCAGCTTCAAGCTGCCCCACTTCGCGAATTTCAGCGGTCATCACCGGTCCACTGATGCGAGGTGAAAATTCGGCCGTCTGCGATTTCCGAATGTACTCAACGTTGTCCTCGCCCACACATGCAACAAGTTCAACATCGGAGTTCACACCAACATGTCCCAGCATTGTTCCGCGTTCAATCCACGCTCCAGAATTTTCCGGGGCCATCGCGGAGCCAAACCAAAGCTGTGGTAAGTCTGGATGATGTTGGTGAGCCGTCTCTATTGGCGGCAGGAATATTCCGTTATGTTTGCTGCGAATCGTCAGCTTTTCCATCTGGCGTTCAAAGTCGGCAACTCGCAACATTGCAGCATTTGATGCTTCCTGAATTGCGGGCAGCGATTCAGAACCAGCCGTTATTGGATTTCTGCGTAGTGATTCCAGTTGAGACGTAAGTTCATCGCTTCGACCTTGTAGTCGCTGCAGGTTTTTCTGTAACTCGAAGTTTTCCAGCACCGCCAGCACGTCGCCGATTTGCACCTGCTGTCCATAGGTCGCAACGGGCCGAATGCGTCCGGAAAGCTCAGCAAACACGGGCGGCGCCTTCGATTGAACATAGGCTGGCACCACAACTGACTGCGGCAACGGCCACAACAACGCGATCGCCCCAAGTGCAGCAAATATCGCAGTTCTAAAACGCACACGCATTTGCGGTTCGTCGCTTGTTGCAAGTTCCGCTTTCAGCATCATGGCGAATCGCCCAAGCGGAATCGCCACGCTTCCCGTCAGCAAGGTTAGACTCAGTATTGAACCGACAAATTCCACGTGCCATTGTTTTGAGACTTCCTGGACAAGCTTCAAAATGGCAAACGTCAGCAGCATTCGGTACGCCAAAGCCAGCAGGCCATATATGAGTAACGTCGTTCTGCGATGTTCTGATTCCATCAATGCCTGTCGCCGGCCGGTCATCAGCCGAACAAACCAGCTTTGCACAAATGCCGCTGCACGTGAACTCAGGTTCGGAATTCCCAGCCAGTCTGTCAACAGGAAATAACCGTCAAACCGTAGCAATGGGTTGCCGTTGAACAGCAGAGTGTTTAACGAACACAGCAACATTGTGTTCAACAGCAGCGAACGAGTCACTCCCGGTTCACAAAACCACCACAGAATGGTACAAGCCACCGCTATCGAAAGTTCCACCAGAATGCCGCTAAATGTTATCAGCATTCTTTCGCGTATGGGCAGTGTCCACGCATCGCTGACGTTGGTGTACAGTACGGGAGTCATCACCAGCAGCATCACACCGCATTCGTTGCATTCCGCCTTGAAGTACCTTGCACAAAAAGCATGGCCGGCTTCGTGCAGCACTTTTACGGCCACAAACACCAGCAGCATTATTGCTATGTTTGGGGCTCCCAGAAATTCCTGAATCGTTGGCAAGGCTTGCTGCAGTTCTGAGAACCGCAACACGACGATCAGCAAAGCGGAGAACGCCACAAAGGCCATAGCCTTCCAGAATTGTGGGCGAAACGCAAACTGAACGTGCGGCAAGACATTGTCCAGAATATGCGTCGGATTCAGCAGCGGTACCTGCAGTCGGAGAATCTGAAATAACGGCTTCAGGTATCGCAGCGGGCCATCCGCTTCACTACCGGAACGCAGACGCAACGAATCACCAGCGACGGTTTGTCGAATCAACTGATGTCCGGCCAGATGGCGGATAAAGTCTGCCAGATCTTCCGGACCTACGCCACGATCAGGGAATCGTTGCCGAAGCACAGCCAGCATTTTCGGAAAGGGCGTCTTTCCGTCCAGTAAATTCAGAATGGCGTATTCGGCGTCGTCCAGCAAAGCGTAGTTCAGCGTCAACGGATCTTTCACCACCCAACCACCGGCGTCGTGGACAGTTGCCTGCAGGTCAAATCGTTTGATCCAGGGAATCTGCAAGTTCACATCTCGCGTCGTTAATGAACACCTGACAAACCACACGCAAAAACTCATTATCGCCCGCCGTACGAAACGACTGTACGACGGTCAAACCCTACCTGGACAGAGCCATGTCTCAATCAGCCGCAGGGCGTTAGCCCCGGTTTGTGCGAATCGTGGTAAAAACCGCGGCTAACGCCCTGCGGCTGATTGAGGTAACAGAAATACTGATGTTTCATTTAAGCTGCCGCCGTTCAACTGTGCCTATTTTTGAATCTCCAATGACGCGATCATGCCTGGCAGCACCTGCAATTCTGAGTTATCGAATTCCGCCCAGAATCGGACCTGCTGATTGACCGGGTCGATTTCCTGGCTCACAAAAGTCACTTTCCCCAGCAGTGCAATATCGGTTCCACCGGAACTCACGACGATCCGAACCCCTTTACCGACCAATGCCACCGATCCATCACTTGCCGAAAGAAACCCTTCGGCTCGCAGACGCTTCAGGTCGATGATGCGAGCCACTGGAGCTCCTGGTACCACCCACTCGCCTGCCTGCTTCTCAATCTTCGCGATGACTCCGTCAAAGGGAGCTCTGATGTTCCGCTGTTCCAGTTGCAGCTGAGCCATCTCGACAGCGTTAACCTGCAGTTGGTTGTTAACACCCGCAATCAGCTGATTCTTCTGTTCCTGCTGCAGCACAGTGTTGTAGCGTGCAATCTCTTCAAGCTTCTGATTCAACGACGCCTTTTCCGCCGCAGGCTTCATTCGCTGCACGGCCAGAGCTTCCTGAGCCTGTTTGATTTCCAGCTGGCCTTTGGCGACAGATGTCTTTAACCGATCAATCTGGGCTTCTGAAATGCTGCCTTTGAAAGAACTGCGAGCCGCGACGGCTCGTTCCAGTTCGTGCTTGCGAAGTTCGACTTCTGCGGTGGCAATTCCAACGGCAGAATCACTCAGCGCTTCGGCTTCAGCAATCTTCAGAGCGACTTCTTTTACTGTTTTTGCAGATTGCGCTTCTCGCAGTTGAGCTTTTGCAGAAAGCACGGGCAATTCGTCTTCGGCTTTCAAACTGGCGATTTGCAGATTTAACTTGCTGGCCTGCAGTTGCAGGAGCTGCTCTTCGTTTTCCAGTACGGCAATTACATCATTCGTTGAAACGGCTTGCCCCTCAATGACTTCAATCGCAAACAGTGTTCCGGCATCTCGAGCGGGCAATTCGGCTTCTCTGGCAAGGCTGATGGTCACCTGCTGCACATGAATACTGCTATCCTGAGCGACCAATGTTTGCACCGGATTAAGCAGCAGCATGATCATCGTTGACAGCGCTGCACCGAGGCCCATTTTACTGCGGCAAACAACACGGCTTGGTACGTCTTCTTGTCTGGCACGGGAAGCGGATTCCACGGCGATTCTCCTTCAGGACACAACAAAACAATCACAACCAGGCAAAACGAACCTGCTGCCAGAACTCAATAACTTCACGAAACCAAACAAAGCCCAGACTTCGACGTCCACAGGAAATGCGTGCAAACACCGAAGTCCCCGGACGAAGCAATTGATCTGTGGTCGACTGCAATTCTGCAGTTCCATGACAAACCAGTTGACCATCCACCAACTGAACGGCGTTGTCGACTGTGGTTAGATTCGTCGCCCAATCCTGATCGGGAGCCGCCTTAATACGATAGCGGATTGCTGGATGTTCTTCGCCCGAATCTATTGCATCGTTAACGTAGACCACCAGATGATCTGGGATTTTCAGATCCAGTCGCCATGTGTCGTCGATTGGAATCACTTCAAATAGCAGTTGCCCTCGCTGTACGGGGCGCCCTGTGAGCTCCTGCTGAGGATTCCGCAGGAAAACGATTCCGTCAAATGGAGCAGTTATCTGCAAGGCGGCTGACTGTAGTTCAATCAGTTGTAGTTGCTTTTGCAGATTCTCCAGCTGCTTCATAGCCAACTGTTCTTCCCCACTGGATTTTGCATCACCGCCCGTCAAACGGAGTGCTCGGACGGATGCCAGTCGAGCGGTGGTTGTTTCAATATCGCCTAAAACCTGCTGACGTTCAAGATCCATGTCTGGGTTGGACATGGTCAACAGCGGCTGTCCCCTGGTCACCGTAGCTTCATTAACAAACAGCACATCTTCAACGGTTCCGTTTTCTGCGGCAAACACTTTTCGCTGATTGCTGGATTCAATCCGGCCATTGACTTCGACTTCAAAATCGGCTGGCCAGAATGACAGAAATGCAAATATTGCGGCCGCAATCAAGACTCGCATCTTCAACCGCCCTGATGAAACACCAGGCAGCCACGATTGCTCGCGTTGGCATGTCGCTGCGAACACTGCGGCAGACGCCGCAACAATTTGTTGAACCAAGGTTTCGTCGGGGGGATCTTCGTGATTGAATGTCTCAATCATCAATTGATGCAACTCAGCGGGAACAGCGATATCCGCTCGAATGTCGGTGTCGTTCCCATGTTGATGCAGAGGAATGATACGACACTGAGTGACTCCGGATTGCATCAGCGTCGCTGCAGCCGCCACGACATCGGCACTTTTGCCGGAAACATCATCGCTGGAAATATTGCCGAGGTTGACCCAGCTTTCAAACGCTGAATCGCCACCAGACGAGTTCACCAGCGTTTCAGCAGCTTGAACGGAGGCCGACTGAGCGTTCGGTTGCTTCACACCGGTCACTGCGGCAACTCGGGCCCGCCCGTTGGCAGGTTGACACACCGTTAGCCGAACGTTTCCCAGGACGGCGGCGCCGTCTTGAGCCAGCACGTTGGCGGCGTCGGATGACGACTTGCACAGATGCAACGTATTCACGAGGCTCAAAATTGATGAACTCTTGTCGATTCGCGTTTCGTATTGCGAAAGCAACTGGCGGCTGACAAAGCTTCCGATAACGGTGGCAATAGCCTGAAGCCCCTCGGCAACACTTTGTTCGGGAGCGATCAATCTGCCACAGCGAGCCACAAGTACCAAAGTAAGGTTCTTTGCCAGAGCATGTACGACGGTTATGCGATGAACTACCGCCTTTGCTTCACCTGCGGAGTCCTCAGTATTGAACTGAGTTCCGCGTTCAATGGCAGCCAGCAGGCTTTGGTGTTCCGCGGCGGCAATGGGAAAACTCAGCCCCTCCGCAGAAAACCGTTCTGAAGACTCGGGACGCACCAGCAGAACGTCGAGATCAGAAGTTTCGGCGAGATGCGCCGAAGCAGAGTTAGCAAGCTGCTGAATGTTGGAATACAAGGCGGCATCCAGCGCCGCTTCTCGCTCAATCGCGTCCAGTCGCGTTTCGAACTGATTAAGCCAGGCGTCAGACATCACCAAGTAATTTCACTTCGAGTTCCGTGGGAAACGTATTCCGAATCAATTCTTCGGCAGCGACAGTCGGCATCAAGCCTAACCCACCTGCATGCGCAAGCGTTGCGTGTGAAGATGCAGTTCTCGCAGCACCCACACAGAACGACATGTTCTGCCCAAACGCCTATTACTTATCGGATAAGTTTAACACCCTGACCTTGAGGTTTAGCAGGTTGCGGCTGTAACGGCTGTATTCAGCAGGCCCAAAATTCACATCAGGAAGAATAGGGGGATTTCATGTTCTGCAAGCAGGCTTCGCTGATAACTCCGCCCTTACTGACAGCAATTGCGACTATGAACAATTCGGAACGGTCATCTATGCCGACATCAACGCATAGCACTGTAATGTTTTCGCGCGGAACACGATGTTTCCCGCATACGCAACTTTGCCATGCGTAGCCTGGCTGTACGGAAATAGCCCCCATTATCACCTCGTCTCACACCAAGAATGCTGCATCCTGCCACGCTTCGTCGCGTTTGGCTGACGCTTGCGTCGCGTGTGGTCGAGTTCAGTGTCTGCTTGCGTTTGCCATCGCACTGTCGGTGATGGCTGGCTGCCGATCGCCGAATGCCTGGCGAGAAACGATCGCGAATGACACAACAGCGGTCGACACGATCACTCAAAAGGTCGAACGCCCCGTCACAGAGATTCATCCGGCAGCATGGTCTCAGGCTCCGGTTACGGTTCGACACCGTGAAGATCTGGCAACGATTCAATATCGAGACATGTCTCTGGACGAAATTCTGCAGATTGCACTGCAGAATTCAGAAATGCTGCGAGAACTGGGTGGCACTGTACTGACTAACCCGGCCAGCATTCATTCACGGTTCACCGGCGGACTGGCCGTCACTGATCCGCGCTTCAGTCCGGAAGCTGCGTTGAGTGCTTTCGATGCGCAACTGCGAGGCACCGCTTACTTCAATAAGAACGATCAACTCTATAACAACCCGTTCTTTGCTGGTGGTACCAATGCATTCCAGCAGGACCTGCACGAATACAGTCTGGAACTTTCGAAGTATACAGCCACGGGTTCCAGAGTCGCGTTGCGATCGTCATCGATCTTCAACGGCAACAATGCTCCAGGTAACATCTTCACCAGTGCGTGGGATACTTTGCTGGAAGGCGAAATTCGTCAGCCGTTGATGCAGGGAGCGGGCGTTCAGTTTAACCGAATTGCCGGACCTGGAAGCTCGGTCGGCGTCTATAACGGCGTGCTGCTGGCGAAAGTCAATTCGGATATGAGCCAGACGGACTTCGAAGTGGCGGTTCGCGACTACGTTAATAATGTTACCAACGCGTATTGGGATCTGTATTACGCCTATCGCGACCTTGACGCTCGCAGCCAGGCCATGAAACGATCTCTGGAAGCGTGGAATCGCATTAAGGCTCGGCAGGAAAGCGACCTGGAATCAGGCGCGGCGGAAGCTTTGGCCCGTGAACAGTACTATCGCTTCAAATCAGAAGTTGACGAAGCGTTGTCTGGAAAGATCACTCTGGGAACCCGCACCGGCAACGGCAGCACCGGCGGAACACTGGAAGGTGCTGGCGGAGTTCAAACAGCAGAACGTCGGTTGCGTCTGATTACTGGGATGACAATCACAGACGGTGAGATCATTCGTCCCTGCGATGAACCAACTGAAGCCGATATCGCCTTCGATTGGAACATCATTCAGCATGATGCTTTGCTAATGCGTCCTGAACTGCGAAAACAGCAGATGGCAGTTCGCAAGCGTGAAATGGAAATTCTGGCGGCTCGCAACTTCCTGAATCCTCGTCTGGACGCTGTTGGTCGATACCGCTTTCGCGGATTCGGAGACGACCTGCTTAGCAACGGAGCCAACACCAGCGGACCTGCATCGGCAGTGCGCAACATGATGGGCGGCGATCAGCAGGAATGGTTCCTGGGCCTGGAATACGAAGTGCCACTGGGCTATCGAAAGGCCAATCTGGCCGTTCGCAACGCTGAGTTTCTGTTGTCCAGAGAACGAGTGATCTTTCGCGAGCAGCAAAGAGAAGTCGTCCACAATCTGAGTAACGCAGTGACGGATGCCGCCAGAGCCTTCGAAGCCTGCCGTAATAATATGAATCGGCTGATTGCAGCTCGAGAAGTGTTGACGGCTTACGAAACTCAAGACGAAAACGACATGGATATCGACGTTGACCATCTGTTGGATGCTCAACGAAAGCTTGTTGAAGCTGAACTTCGTTACTTCAGATCGCGTACCGAATACGCTCTGGCACTCAAGAATGTGCATCTGGAAAAGGGCTCGCTTCTGCAGTATCACAACCTGCATGTCTTTGACCGTCAAACCATGCAGACTCACGGGTATGAAGGATCGAACACCGCGACAGTGGATGCAGATGCCGTGATGGCAGTTCCAGACGACTCAGCCGAAGCCGGTGTCCATGAGCTTACCACTCCGCAGGGAGCCGCAAACGCCCAACAGGCTTCTGCGACCGGCGTATAGTTCTGCTTTTATTGGCAACGGCGTGTTGTTGCAGTGGTTGTGAGCTGAGTGCGGAAATAGACTCTCAGTTCCGCACTGGTTATCAACATCGCTGGATTGCCATATGACGCCGAACAACATCAGTCCCATCGCTTCAACGCCAGCAACGCCGTATTACTCCGTGATCTTCACATCCATCCGTGCAGCTGGTGACGACGCAAACTACTCCGCAATGGCCGATTGCATGCTGCTGATGGCGGCGGAGCAAGACGGATTTCTGGGAGCTGAAAGCGTCAGAGATTCGTGTGGTGTGGGAATCACTGTTTCGTATTGGCGGGACCTGGAATCGATTGAACGCTGGCATGGTGTCGAGGAGCATCGGCAGGCCCAATCGCTCGGCCGCTTGCGATGGTACGACTGCTTCTCTGTACGAATCTGCAAGGTAGAACGAGACTACAACTTTTGCCGTCCCGCTGATCGCTCCGCCGACTCTTGAAGCTCTGACTGAACGCGTTTGCCCCCACACGGGGTAGCGACCAGGCTTTGGCAGCATTGCAGCCGTTTCGCTTGTTGCCGTGTCTGTTGCGGATAAATACCGCGCTTTGCTGCCCACGCTGGTTCCGTTGTTTTCGCAGCTTGGTTTTCGTTCCGCAGCAAGTTTCGGCCGGCAAATCGGCAATCAACGACGGACGGACGTACGGAATTCGTTTCGGAAACGTTTCCCCACTACGGACTGTAGACAAGCCTTGCCACTGCTATTAAGCTGAGACTCCCCTTCGGCGGTTCCCCTTCAGGTATTCAGGACAGACCAGCGTTGTTGCGTTTACGGAATTGGCCCGGATTGCTGTCGGCCATCTTCGCCAACAAGTTGCAGCAATCTGGCCGCAGCTTAGCCGTTGTTGAATTCACTTAACTCAGGAGTTCCCATCATGAAAAAGCTCTCTGGATTGTTCGCGTTCACCCTGTTTACCGCAAGCAGTGTCTTGCTGAGTTCTGTCGGCGTTGCCGACGAACCATCAGTGGCAGCCACTGCACCGTCAGCAGCCACCGTGTATTCTAAAGTGACACGCAAGGACGCGGAAGAATCGCTGAATGTGCCATGTCCGGAAATCGGAATCCACAGAGACGCTTCTTTGGGCAGCGTGCTGCAAATGCTGCACGAACACATGTTTGCTGAAACTGGAATTCCTGTTGTGTTTGTTGTTGACCAGGTGGAATTGGATTTGGAGGCCATTGCTTCGCTTGATGAGGTTCTGCTACCTGAGCTGACTCTACATGCAGGAACTCACTCATGCAAAGACGTGCTTGACCTTTTAATGAAGGCAACTGTTGATCCTGGATTGGCCTACATTCCGGCGGACGGTCACATTTTGATTACGACTAAGACAAAAGCTGATGAGAGTTTAGAAACGCGGATCTATGACGTCACCGCTTTTCTGCCAGCATTAGTGGTCGACAAACATACTGAACGGCCCAGTCGCAAAAAGAAGGGCGGCAAGAAGTCAGGGCGAAAAGCTGCAGAAGCTAAAAATGCTGCGATCACCACTCAATTCGGAAGCGCTGGCGGTGGAATGGGCGGGCTTGGTTCCGGCGTCGCTCAGGGCGCGATCAAACAGCAGGCTGAATCCGAAAACCAGCTAAGTGAACAGATCATTTCACTGATGCAACTAATTTCCGAGCAAACCGAACCTTCAGCGAAATGGATGGAAACCCACGGAGAAGGCGGCACGATGTCAACCTATGGTCAGTACTTAGCCATTCGGCAAACTTATGAAATTCATCAACACATAGAATCGCTTCTGGCACAGCTGCAAAAGGCAATCAACACCGGCGGTCCACTGCGGTTTCCCACGCCCGACGCAAGTCAACAGATGCACGGCTTCGGGACCCCCGGATACGGTGGTTTGGGTGGCGGTGGTTTGGGTGGCGGCAGCGGACAATTCAGCATTCCGGAATTGACGTCCGACTCGGTCAGCGAATAGCCAGACAACTCGCACGCGCTGCAGAACTGCGGTATAACAAGTGTCACCGCTTCATCCGTTGGTTTGCGGCGAAGCGAAATGAATGTCGGCAGCTTCAGGAAACATCGGCGGCTTACTCGTACAGGGCGCTGCGAGTCAAAACATCTTTCGTGCATTGAACGCTTGGCATAATGGAACTTCAGATTTTCGCAGAACAGGTACTTTACTCCGACGTACTGGACGCCAAAGTTCTTCGCCCCACGGCAAAGCTTACGGACTTATGTCCCGGGCCGAGTATCAAAGTGACCGTGCCAACTCGTCCGGCGAACCTGCAATTTGCAGCTCGACGGACGGCTCCGTTAATGCCCAAACCCCAGGCGTTGGCTGATTCCGCCAAGCGAGCAATCGCTCATCACATTATGGCCAATCACGAACTTCAGGCTCTGGAAGTGATGGCCATGATTCTGCTGGCGTTTCCGGAAGCTGATACGGACTTCCGATTCGGCATGGCAGAAATCATGTTTGACGAACAACGGCATACGCGTATGCACGTTCAGCGAGCCGCCGAACTTGGCCTGCAGTTTGGCGATCTTCCCGTGAATTCGTACATCTGGACCAAGGCTCAGGAATACAACAGCGTGCTGCAATACGTGGCCGGACTGCCGTTGGTGTTCGAAGGAGCTAATCTCGACCACACTGTCGAACTGGAAGACGTTTTCAAAGGTCACAATGACAAACGCAGCGCAGCGATAATGCGAGCGATCCATAAAGACGAAATCGGCCACGTACAGTTTGGCATGGAATGGCTGCGCAAACTAAAAGATCCGCAACTTAGCGACTTCGAAGCCTGGCGACAGGCTCTGCATTGGCCCATTCGACCGAAGAACGCGAAGGGTGACGCGTTCCAGCGAGAAGCTCGTCTGGCCGCTGGTATGGATGCTGATTTTGTGGATCAGCTGATCGCCTGGCAGGACGACGTTCAGCCCTGACAAGGGCTTCGCCCTTGACCCAGTGGCGTGGCACGTCGAAAGACATGGGACGCTGGAATCGCCGCTCCGTTGTCGCTACGGCCAACATGCGTGCTCCGGGCACCCATCATTTTGAGGAAGACTTCAGCGAGGCTTCGCCTCAGACCGTTCGAGCTGCCGCTCGGAACCGCTCCGTTGTCGCTACCAAAACTTGACTCAATGTGAACATGTTAGCTGCTTTAAGAAGTCTAATCGAATTTCCAAGGCAGATACGTCGATGGCATCCATTCACTACATCGTTGCCAGTAAATTGGACATGTCCGGTTGTGCTTTCGTATTGTGATTGGTAAACGAAAATCACACGATTTCCAATACTTCAAACGATGAGCGATTCGCGTGTATTTATCTGAAAGCAAATTTCTTCGAATGCTGACCTTGTGCGGCCTGTATGTCGCTCAGGGGATTCCGTGGGGATTTGTGACCGTTACGTTTGCTGCGTGGCTGGCAACACCGGAACACGGATTGACGGCTAAACAGATTGGCCCAATCATGGCCGTCGCGTCGTTGCCGTGGTCGTTTAAGTTTGTGTGGGGCCCGTTGATGGACCGCTTTACGCTGCCATCTCTGGGCCGCCGCCGCCCGTGGATTTTGTTCGCTCAGGGAATGGCGATTCTGGTGCTGGGCAGCATGCTGTTGTTTGAAGATTTACCCGGCATGGTCTGGACGGCGGCTCCCAATGAAGGAGCATTCTGGACCACCATCTACAAGCTTGTTCCCGGGCCACTGGCCGCCATGATTTTGTTGGCCAACGTTTTTGTGTCGATGCAGGACGTCGCCGTTGACGCGTTGGCCGTCGATCTGCTGAAGGAAGAAGAACGAGGCTTCGCCAACGGGATGATGTACGGTTGCAGCTATCTGGGAACCGCACTTGGTGGAGCCGGACTGGGATTTCTGGTGGCTCGCTATGGCATTCGAGCGGGCTTGCTGGGGCAGGCCGTGCTGCTGTTTCTGATCATGCTGCTGCCGCTGCTGATCAAAGAACGCCGACCTGCCGGCGACGTGGGTCCATCAGCGGATGGCCCCACGAGAACTGCGACTCTTAGTGCCACGTCAGCAGCGCCAGCCGCAGCGATCGACTTTGGCGAAACTCCTTACCGTCCTCCGGTAAGTTCTTTGCAGCAGGCCTCGTTGCCAGAGCACGTTACGAGCGGCCAGCAGCCGGCCGACAGCGTTCTGAAAAACCTGCTAAAAGCTTTCAGCCTTCGAGCGACGATCCTCGGTGTGTTTGTCGCGTTGGGAGTGAAACTGGGTATTGGAGTGCTGACAGCCGTGTTTGTAGATTATCTGCTGAAGGACGGCGGATGGAGCCAGGAAGACTACACCACGGTCACGGGAGGTTACGCGGTATTGCTGGGGCTGGGCGGATCAATACTTGGCGGCGTGCTGGCAGATAAGATCGGGCCGAAACCCATGATCATCGTTAGTTCCGGGCTGATTGGTGTGTTGTGGATTGGGTTCGGAGTGCATCCGTCTTCTCTGCAATCGATGTCGCAGGTAAAAGGCATGCTGATGGGGCAGGAATTTTTGCTGTCGGTGCTATCGGTGTCACTGTTCAGCTTGTTCATGTCCATTTCGTGGCCACGAGTCGCCGCAACTCAGTTCACCTCATACATGGCATTGATGAACCTTTCCACCACCATCGGCAGCTACCTGGCTGGAAGGTTGAGCCTGAACTACAGCATTCCGCAACTGCTGATCATCGCCGGAATTCTGCAGGTCGCCATGGTCGCACCTGTGTTGCTGATTGATCCCAAACAAACGCGTCTAGTGCTTGGGGACACTTAGAGGTGAGTGGCAAATGACTGTTTTTTCGTAACTGCTGTCGCGAGACGGCGGAATTCTACGCTCAGGCGCGCGTGGAATTCGACAGTAAAACGCCGCTCGTTCGTTAGCCGCTAATTGAGGCGATTGGCTTCAATCCATCGATCGCCAAAGTCGCCAGACTTCAGCAGTCGACTGGCTATCGCTAAAGCCTGGCAAGGGCTCTGGTGTTCAGCCGTGACAGACCACTAGCCTTTGCCGCGATCTTTTTGCTTTCCTGGTTTGGCGTTGAGTTCGATGTATTCAATGATCTTGCCGGCGACATCAATCGAAGTCGTTTGTTCAATGCCTTCCAGGCCAGGTGACGAATTCACTTCCATCACAACGGGCCCCTTGTTTGATTGCAGAATGTCAACTCCACACACAGCCAATCCCATAGACTTGGCGGCCTGTCGGGCAGTTGAACGCTCTTTGGGGGACAGTTTGATATTCAATGAACTGCCGCCTCGATGCAGATTAGAACGGAATTCGCCGGCTGCTCCCTGCCGTTTCATGGCAGCTACGACTTTTCCATTCACAACAAAGCAACGGACGTCCGCTCCGCCAGCTTCTTTAATAAACTGTTGAACAAGAATATTTGCATTCAGACCTCGAAACGCCTCAATAACAGCTTCGGCGGCCTTTTTCGTTTCGGCAAGAATAACACCTACTCCCTGAGTGCCCTCGATTAGTTTCACGACCAACGGGGCTCCACCAGCGATGGCGATCAACCCGTTAATATCTTTTGTAGAATGAGCAAAGCCGGTGTCCGGGAGACCAATTCCATCGCGTGCCATCAACTGCATGGACCGCAATTTGTCGCGGGAACGCGTGATTCCTTGAGACTCGTTGACGGTGAAGACCCCCATCATTTCGAACTGTCGCACAACGGCAGTTCCGTAGAATGTGTGAGATGCTCCGATTCGCGGAATAATGGCATCCGGGCGTAGTTCTTCGCCTTGATAGATGACTCGCGGATTTCGAGATTCAATGTCGATGTAGCAACGCAGATAGTCGATCACTCGAGCTTCGTGTCCGCGTTTTTCGATGGCTTCTTTCAGCCGTGCTGTGGAGTAAAGTTTGGAATTGCGAGATAGAATGGTGATTTGCATGGGAGTTCCGTCTTGAAGTAAAAAATTTGGTTCAGAAGAATGACGTCATCCCCATTGCCTTGTGCGTAGCTATCGCTCGCAATGTTCCGGGCGAACCACGGTGATCTGATCTGCCTTAGACAAAGACTGACCATCCGGTAAGTTTAACAAGTGTTTCCAGCGCTACACTACCGACATGCGAAGTTCCCGCTTTGTTCAGGCCCGGCGACCAGACACAAACGCTACCGTGCCCAGGAGCGATCACCAATATGCCACCACCCACGCCGCTCTTTCCCGGAAGCCCAATGCGATATGTAAAATCGCCGCTGTTGTCATAGTGGCCGCAGGACATCATTACGGCGTTTATTCTGCGACAGGCTTCGCTGGTAACCATGGTCATACCGCTGATGGGATCGCGACCGTCGAACGCCAGAAACAAAGCTGCTCTGGCAAGTTGCCGGCAACTCATGGAAATCGCGCAGTGAGAAAAGTACGCCGCCAATGTTTCTTCAACGGGATTCTTCAGATTACCAAACGATTCCATAAAGCTGGCCAATGCGCGATTTCGTGATCCGGCCTTCGCTTCTGAATCCGCCACAATGTGATCCACGCTTACAGATTCATCGCCGGACAACAACCGCAGGCGTTGCAGCAGCTGTTCAATCATAGCAGCTGCACCGACTTCCTCAACCAGAAGATCCGATACGACGATTGCTCCGGCGTTGATTAATGGGTTTCGAGGAATCCCGCGCTCCATTTCCAATTGCACGATCGAGTTAAACGGCGAACCGGATGGTTCGCGCCCGACGCGATCCCACAACGCCTCGCCAACTTTTCGCAGGGCCATGGACATTGTGAACACCTTGGAAATACTCTGAATGGAAAACCGTTCGTCGGCATCGCCCAGGCAGAAGGCCTGGCCATCACCCAGAGCTACGCACATGCCAAACTTCATTGGGTCAATGGCCGCCAACGCCGGAATGTACTGAGCCACCTGTCCGCCTCCTCGATGCGGCTCGATCTCATGAGATATTTCAGCCAGAATTTGGGGGAAGTCGACAGGCATTGGTAACTGGCTGAAAAGCTAAAAAGTATTCGTGGTTAGGTCAGGAAATCTGAAGAAACGCAAGGGACGACACGTGGCAATGCAATTATTCAGCTACGGAAGTTGGCCGTTTGGATGCTCTAACCAGATCGTGAACGTACTGCAGTTTTGCAGCGATCGGTGCTCCAAAAATTTCCGGCACAAGGTCTGTCAGTCCCATGGCTCGATTCATCTCGTTCAACACGACCCCGAGGCTGATGTATCGCACCAACATGTCAGGCAATGTTGCTGTGGTTGGATCGCAGCTTTCGGCCACTTTCATGTGGGTGGCCGTGTCAAGAACGCTCACCATGTCCAGATAGGTGGCAAACGTTTCGGCAAAGTCTTCCCACGGATGCATGGTTGCATAAGCGCTGACGAAGCGTGTTTCCCAATTCGGAACAGGGCCATCCTTGTAATAGCGTGTCTGAGCTTCTGTGTATCCGGGATTCTTATGATCTCCGAACACTTTCAGAAATTCGGCTTCCGCCACGTCTTCAATCAGCATCTGCCAATAGTAGTGAGCAATCTCGTGCCGAAAGTGACCAATGACTGTGCGGTGTGCTTCCTGAAAAAGCACTCGAGCCTTTTCACGTTCAACCGTATCCGCCTCACGAACATTAATCGTAATTTTGCCCCCGGCGTGACCGGTATAGACGCGTTCTTCGCGTCCCATCGACCACCACCATTTGGGTTTGTGAGTGGTGTCTGCCTTGAAATCAAACGTCAACGGCGGATCGACACCATCTTCCTGGCGACCATACGGCAGTTGCAGCAGATCCAATGTGTACAGCAGGCGGCGTTTGGCAACTTCGAGACGACGCCAGTTTTCGCGGTTTCCCGGTACTGTCAGGTCGGGCACCGTATCGTTGAAGCGGCAGTAGTCACAGAATTCCGGAGGCTTCTCAGGCGAGTCGGGCACTGCACAGCAACGATTGCAAACCGACTCAACAGCATAGTTGTGACATTTCACCAACAGAGACCCGCATTCAGCATTTCCGCAGCGGTAGTGTCCAGCCTTGTCTGCAACTGCCACCAACGAAGTCAGATTCTGGCAGACAGGGCACCAACCGAGTTCCTTCGAACACGACAGGCATTGAGTGTTCTCAAAGAACGCGAGACTACCACAGAGACAGTGAAATGATCTCATAAATTGTTTCTCGCAGAGGTATCAGTCATCGCGGAATCCGCCGCCAGCGTTCGCAAAGTTGCATAGTTGTCCACAATAACACCTTGTTCAACGGTTAGCCCACAACGACAAAGTCAGGCAGTCGAGAGCTCCCGGTATCCGCAAAAAAACATACTAACAAGGGCTTCGCCCTTGACCCGGTGGCGTAGCACGCAGAAAGACGTGGAACGCTCGAATCGCCGAGCCGTTGTCGCTGCGGCAAAAATGCACGGACCGTGCACGCATCATTTAAAATAAGACACTAACAAGGGCTTCGCCCTTGACCCGTTGGCGTGGCACACAGAAAGACGTGGAACGTTCCAATCGCCGAGTCGCTCCGCTGACGCCACGGCCAACGTGCCCAAGGCGCATTGGTCTAAGCAAGACTCTAACTCTGGGGAATATTTAGTTGAGAAGTCTCTCCAAGCAAAGCCGAACAACAATAAGAAACGCCCGTTCAAATGGAACGGGCGTCGCACAAAAAAACTATGCGGGAGACACTTTGCGACGAAGGTCGAGCGTCAACGGAAACGCAGGGTTGATTTCCGTTGGCGGAATTTCGACCTTGCCGGGAGTATGCCCCATCTGGAAGAACCGAGCAACTCGGCGAGATTCCGCTTCGTACGCGTTGATCGGAAACGTAGCCGAATTCAATCCGCTGGGATTCGCCACGTGATACTGGCAGCCGCCGATCGAACGTTCTGACCATTGATCGACAACGTCAAACGTTAGAGGTGCATGCACGGGAACCGTCGGGTGCAGACAACTCGGCGGACACCAGGCACGATACCGAACAGCTCCCACAAATTCACCCTGAACGCCCGTCGGATGCATGGGCACTCGACGACCGTTGCAAGTCACGATGTGGCGGGTGCCCGTCATGCCGCTCATCTTCACCTGCAGTCGTTCTACGGATGAATCCACAAAACGGACTGTTCCGCCGCCGCCGGGTTCTTCACCCAAAACGTACCACGGTTCAATCGCTGTGCGAAGTTCAAGATGTACGTCCTGCTGAGTCAATTCGCCAATCACAGGAAACCGGAATTCGAATTGAGCATTAAACCAACGTCGATCAAAGTTGATGCCCGCGCGATTCAGGTCATCAATAACGTCTCCCAGATCTGCCCACACAAAGTGAGGGAGCAAGAATCGATCGTGAAGCGAGGTGCCCCAATCGATCAGGCGATCGTTGAATGGAGACTCCCAGAATTTTGCCACCAACGCTCGAATCAGCAACTGTTGAGATAAACTCATCTGAGCGTGCGGGGGCATTTCGAAGCCACGAAGTTCCAGCAGACCCAAACGCCCGGTACTGCTGTCTGGCGAGTACAACTTATCGATGCAGAATTCTGCTCGATGAGTGTTGCCCGTCAAGTCGATCAGCAGGTTACGAAACAGTCTGTCCACCAGCCAGGGAGCTGCCGGTTCATCTCGCCCGGGAACCAGCGAAAACGCAAGTTCAAGTTCGTATAACGAATCAGCTCGCCCTTCGTCAACACGGGGAGCCTGACTGGTTGGCCCTATAAAACGACCGCTGAACAGATACGACAGCGATGGATGATTGTTCCAATAGCCTACGAAACTTTTCAGCAAATCAGGCCGCCGCAAAAACGGACTGCTTGAAGGCGTGCTGCTGCCCATCACCACATGGTTGCCGCCACCGGTACCGGTGTGCAGTCCATCAAGGTCGAATTTTTCAGTACCAAGTCGTGTTTGCCGAGCGTCTTCGTAGATGCCGGTTGTACGTTCAACAAGTTCTGTCCAACTGGACGACGGATGAATGTTGACTTCAATCACACCTGGATCCGGAGTGACCTTGATGTTCTCCAGACGGTCGTCGTGAGGAGGCAGATAGCCTTCGATAACGACCGGCATCTGCAGCTGTTCAGCCGTGGCTTCAATGGCAACAATCAATTCCAAATAGTCTTCCAGAACTTCCACGGGCGGCATAAACACATGCAAACGACCATTGCGAGGTTCAACGCACAACGCGGTGCGGACAATCTGCCCGGCTGGCGTGTCGTCTTCTTCCGAATGCTCCGCATCGTGTGCAGGTAGCTTTTGGTCGGAGATTCCCGGTCGCCCCAGAATTTCTGATTCCCCCTGTAGAAAGTCCTGACGGCGATCGTCGAAGTTTGGCAACGGACCGCGTTCGAACAACGGATCCGGCGGCTGAAGAACGGGCATTTCCGATTTCGGCAACCACGGCAAAGTATCCAGCGGCAGGCGCAACCCAATGGGCGAATCGCCCGGCAAAAGAAACATTTTGTCAGGGCGTTGCGGCCACGGGCCCGATGTCCACGGACGATGTTTGCTTTGCCACCACGGTCGTTTAAGTGGAAGCACAAAGCCCACGGGTTCGGCAACACCGCGTTCAAACACAGCAGCAACGCGTGCTCGTTCCTCGGGGTCTTTCAGCTTGGAATCGCCCGGGGTGACGTTGACCGGCAGTCTGCGTTCCTTCAGCAGATAGTGTGCGATATCTTCGTAGACTGGAACAATATACTTGTCCGTGACTTCCAGCAGAGATGCCAGCTTCTTCGCAAACCGACCGGCGGCTTCTGTTCCAAAACCATAATCGTGATCCACGTCTGCAATCAGCTTCGGGTTGTTCCAGACGGGCACTCCGTCCTTTCGCCAGTAACAGCCCAGCGCCCAGCGCGGAAGCGATTCGCCGGGATACCACTTTCCCTGGCCATAATGCAGGAAGGCTCCTGTTGCGAAACGACTTCGCAGCTTCTTGATCAATATTTCAGACAACCGGCGTTTGTTGGGGCCAACCGCTGCCGAATTCCATTCTTCGCCTTCCATGTCGTCAATCGACACAAAGGTCGGCTCTCCGCCCATGGTCAAACGCACGTCGCCGTCCGCCAGTCGTTTGTCGATTTCCTGGCCCAACTTGTCGATGGCCGCCCATTGCGATTCAGTGTAGGGCTTGGTCACTCGCGGATCTTCATGAACGCGAGTCACGGTCATGCTGAATTCAAATTCAACTTCGCATTTATCCAATGCACCGGAAATTGGTGCCGCTGATGACGGTTCGGGAGTACACGCCAGCGGAATATGACCTTCACCGGCAAGCAGTCCGGAGGTTGGGTCGAGTCCCACCCAGCCAGCTCCTGGCAGAAACACTTCAGCCCATGCATGCAGGTCGGTGAAATCAACTTCGGTGCCGCTGGGGCCATCCAAAGATTTCAGGTCGGGCGTCAGCTGAATCAGATAACCGGACACAAACCGGGCGGCCAGTCCAAGGTGTCGGAGCGTCTGCACCAGCAGCCATCCTGTGTCGCGACACGAACCTTTCTTCAGCTCCAGCGTCTCGTCGGGAGTTTGAACTCCCGGTTCCATACGAATTTCGTAATCAATTTCGGTCTGCATCCGAGCATTCAGCGCCACAATAAAGTCAACCGTTTTGACTTCGCTGATGTCGACACTGTCGATGAAGGCCTGCCATTTGGCTCCTGGCTTCTTCACTTCCAAAAAAGGAGCCAGCTCTTTACGAAGAGATTCATCGTATTCGAACGGAAACATTTCCGCAGATGATTCCACGAAGAACTCAAACGGATTGATGACCGTCATTTCGGCGATCAGATCCACTTCAACAGAAAGCTCTCGTGTCTTTTCTTCAAAGACAGCTCTGGCCTGAAAGTTCCCAAACGGGTCCTGCTGCCAGTTTAAGTAGTGATTTTTAGGTGATACATTCAGCGAATAGCTGTGAATTGGCGTTCGACAGTGCGGCGCAGGACGCAGGCGTACCAGATGTGGGCCAAGGTTGATCAGCCGATCGTACTTGTAGGTTGTGCGATGATTTAGTGCGACGCGAATGGTCATGTCTGGTTTTCGATTGAGAAAAAGCTGGTCTGAAGTGTTTGACTGGTAGATTACAGCACGCCAGGTGGATTCGGGCATTCTATGCGATACTGCCGTAGAGGTTGGGGCGTCCGAATTTAATTAACCTACTTATCTGTCATGTGTTTTCCCGGCATGTGTTTTTCCGGCGGCCGGTTGTTAAGCCGTGCTGTGCTGAGAGTTGATTGAGTAAAGGCGAATTCTGAAAACAGCGGTCCAGCTTTCACCCCGGCAACGTGGGATTCGGTCGTTTGCCAAACATAGCAGCATACCACGTCAACAGGAACGCGTTTGTACTGTTTTCAGGGCGGCTATTGTCGTTGCTGCTGAGACTGTTGTGGCTGCGACTGAAATGCACGCGTCACGAAGTACGTTGAGTTAATGGCCGCTCCGATTTCGTTTAACGAACTCTGGAACGAATCGATAAATTCATGCAGCCCGCCGTTGATGATGGATTCCACGGTTTGCCGCTTCAAATGTTCAATCAGTTCGGTCGATTTGACGATCGCTTCGTTCTGTTCGGCTTCCAACGGACCTTCGATCTTTCGCAGTGAATCTCGCATCTGGCGTATGCAGTGATAAATCGCTCGAGGAAATTCGCGATTCAACACCAGAAATTCGACCACACGTTCTACGGTCAACGCATGGTATTCTTTGCGAAACATTTCAAACGCACTTACGGAACGCAGTACGCCCGACCATAGCAGGTCATCCAGCGTTGTGTTCATGTCTGCCACGTTGCGCAGCAACGTGAAGTACTTGACGTCCAGAATACGACTGGTTTTGTCAGCTCTTTCGATGAGTCTGCCGACATTGGCAAATCGCCAGCCAGTGCCGCGAGTCATCGTGCCATCCAGAATGCCGTTAAAAGTGTAGCTGTTATGAACGACTTCTGCATAAAACGTAGCGCTGGGCTGAGTCTTGTCCGCGGTCTCGGAATCTCGCACGAAGTGATAGAACGTGTTGAGCTGCTCCCACGCTTCTGACGAAATCGCTTCACGAACGGTACGAGCGTTCTCGCGGGCGTTCGTGATGGCGGTCAGAATAGAACTGTGATAATCACGATCAAACGTCAGAAACTGCTGAACGTTGGTTGGGGTAAAATCGCCGTAATGTTCAGCGAAATACTCTTCATCTCCCGTCGCTCGTACCAGCGGTTCCCATTGATCGATGGACGAATCCGGCTGATCCAGAATCAGGTTTTGAGTCACTTCAATAAAGCGAGCAATGTTTTCGGCTCGTTGAACATTTCGGGCCATCCAATAGATGGAATTTGCGACGCGGCTTAGCATGAATTGTGTGTTTTCGGATGGAAGGGAAAATGACTTGGATGTTCGGCAAACGCAAGTTCAGCTTGTACACGAAGCCCACGTAAAGCGACGCGACCTGAACTGCGCTACAACATTTCCTTAACGTCGCCGGTTTCTGTTCCCGGGCACGCAATGACCCACGTGTCTTTGCTGCCCCCGCCCTGCGACGAATTGACCACAAGCGAGCCCTTCTTTAACGCAACACGAGTCAGCCCGCCTGGCAATACCCAGACATCCTTGCCGTAAAGTACATATGGACGCAAATCGACATGGCGTCCTTCAAAGCTGTCGCCCACCAAAGTCGGAACCCGCGACAAAGACAAAGTTGGCTGAGCAACATAGTTGCGAGGGTCAGCTTTAATCAGCTCCGCAAACTTGTCCTGTTCTGCCTTTGTTGAATGAGGGCCGATCAACATGCCGTATCCACCGGCTTCGTTGGCAGCCTTCACCACCAGTTCATGCAGATGTTCCAGCACGTACTTGCGATCGTCCTCGCGGTCACAAACGTAAGTCGGAACATTCGGAATGATTGGCTCTTCGTTCAGATAGTACTTGATCATATCGGGCACGTAGCAATAAATCACTTTGTCGTCTGCCACACCGGTTCCCGGAGCATTGGCAAGAGCCACATTTCCCTGCCGATACGCTGACATCAAGCCGGGAACGCCCAACATGGAATCCTTTCGAAACTCCTTCGGATCCATAAAGTCGTCGTCGATTCGGCGATAAATCACGTCGACTCGAGCAAACCCCTTCGTCGTTCTCATGTAGACAAAGTTGTCCTGAACCACCAGGTCTTCGCCTTGAACAAGTTCAACACCCATTTGCTGGGCGAGAAACGAATGTTCGTAATAGGCTGAGTTGTAAATCCCCGGCGTCAAAACCACGATGTTTGGTTTGGCAACGTCGTTGGGGCAAAGATAGGCCAGCGTGTCGTAAAGGTGACTTGGGTAATCAATAACCGGCCGCACGTGTGAACTGGTGAAAACGTGCGGAAAGCTGCGTTTCATGACCAGACGGTTCTGCAGCACATACGAAACGCCCGACGGGCAGCGTAGATTGTCTTCGAGTACATAAATCGCTTCGTCTGTGTGCCGAATCAGGTCTGTGCCCGTGATGTGGCACCAGACACCTTTGGGAGGATTCACGCCGACGCACTGCGGCCGAAACGACTTTGCTTTCTCCAAAATTGCCCGCGGAATGATTTCATCGTTGATGATGTTCTGGTCGTGATAGATGTCATCCAGAAACATGTTCAACGCCTTAATGCGTTGCTTCAAACCGGCGTCGATATGCTGCCATTCAAAGGCCTCTACGATGCGTGGCACGATGTCAAACGGGAAGATTTTTTCCGTGCCGGACTCATCACCGTAAACCGTGAACGTAATCCCCATCCGAAGCAAAGCGCTGTTGATGGAACTCTGGCGCATACGGATTTCTTCGGGAGTAAGCTGGTCCAGGCTTTCAATCAGCAGGCGAGCACCGGGCCGCGGTTTTCCGTCATCAAAAAACAGCTCGTCACGAAATCCCTTTGTGTCGTAGCCAGACCCATTCAGAAATGTCATATGAAACCCGTAAGCCTAATTTTTCGTTGAATTAACAGCTGAAGAAACACGTTCTTCACGCGACCAAATGACCTCAGGCAAGTCCGCTGTGCGATGGCGATTTGCTTTCACTGCTGGAAAAACTGGCACTCCCCAACCGTGTCGACAAACCACCAATTTCAACATACGGGCCACAAGTCCTTTTACTTCGACAAACTCGCAACAACCACCTCACATCGCTCGACAAATCACCGCAAAATGCTGCCATTGCTGTCGAGCAAGCAGATTCCACGTGACGGAACCTGTAATTACCTCAGGTCGCGATGCAATTTTTGAACCCAAACGCGAACCAACCCACTAAATTTTTCGATCGCCAGACTTC
>ERZ887849.430-NODE-430-length-45671-cov-26.815240_pt1 | contig 45671 bp, 48 predicted proteins | sample MGYA00521267_ERZ887849 | MGnify/ENA primary metagenome ERZ887849 (study PRJEB32303, sample SAMEA104408601) | aquatic metagenome | biome: Brackish water; feature: Pelagic; material: water | place: Baltic Sea | collected 2014-06-06T16:11:00 | depth 2,863 m ... | reverse complement strand
TCTTGTAGCCGACATCGATGATGGCTTGGCCCGCTTCGATCGCGATGACCTTGCCTTTGACGACAGAGCCCTCAACAGGCGTGTCCATTTCGAAGCTTTCGTTCAGGAGGGCTTCGAAATCCTCCATGGATGCTTTAGCGCACATATATAATCGGTTTCCTTTTTCGGTCGCTATACTGGCCTTGCGGTTGTCTCCGCCGGTCTTTGGGTTTCAGTTGGTCGAACGCGTAAAACAAAGAGGGTCGGCAACCACCGACCCTGCTCAAGTCTCACGCTCACGGCTGTTCCGCCGTTTCAACGTGGCGGTCTATAGGCCGTTTGGCCCTTTTGGGCAAGGGTGAATGCATCCTTGGGGCTTCAGGGGGATTGATGCCCTTGCCCATATCGCTAAGGTAGAACCGTGTTAACCAGTAACCCGGTACAATGATCATGCGCTTGAGTGTGTTTTGGGTCCTTGTGGGCCTTTGGGCGTTGTTTACCGCCCTTTCAACAATCCCTCCGATTGCACGAACGGGCTATGGCTGGTCCATCATCGTCAGCCTGAACCCCATCGCCAACTTTTTCCTGTTCCAGGTCGCAGCCAGCCTCGTCGCCATACCCATTTTGTTGCTGGCTCCAGGGCGGCCGGTCAGTTGGGAACGATGGCTGGCACGATCACCCGCCATCCTGGCCTGCGTGCAGCTGGTTGCATTCGGTGGGATCACCCTTTGATCCGCACCGCCTGCCGGGATTAATTCCTGGCAGTCTGGATCACGGCGATAGCCTGGGCCACAGCCTCTTCGATCGTAAGGTCGCTGGTGTCGATCTGCACGGCATCGGGGGCCGCCAACAAGGGCGCGGTTGACCTCTCACTGTCGCGTCGGTCGCGGGCAATAACGTCTTCGAGGACCTGGGAATAGGTCACGTCATGACCATTTGCAGTCAATTCGGCAAACCGCCGCTCGGCCCGGCATTCGGGGCTGGCCGTAACAAAGAGCTTGGCCGCCGCATCCGGGCAGATCACGGTCCCAATGTCCCGTCCATCCAGAACCGCACCACCCGACCGCATGGCAAAGCTGCGTTGAAACGCCACCAGTGCCGCGCGAACCTCAGGAATCACGGCGACCTTGCTGGCCGCATCCGCTGCCACCTGGGTGCGAAGGTCGTCCCGCTCCAGATCCTGTGCTGTCAAAGACATGGCAGCCGCCACAGGTTCGGCCCCTTCGGCCACCTTTGCCCCGACAGCCCGGTACAAGAGGCCTGTGTCCAGATGTGCAAAGCCAAAATGCTGGGCAACGGCCTTCGATATCGTCCCTTTTCCAGCGGCCGCGGGACCATCTATAGCGACTGTAAAGCTCACCCGTTGCTCCGGGTGATGGTAGCACCAAGAGTGGCCATCAGGCTTTCGAAGATTGGGAATGATGTGGCAATCGGGCTGGCATCATCGACAGTCACAGGCTTTTGCGTTGCAAGGCCCAGCACGAGGAAAGACATGGCGATCCGGTGATCAAGGCGGCTTTCTACGGTGACGCCGCCGGGCACATCGCCGTGGCCCCGACCCGTCACGATCCACCAGTCCTCACCCTCGTCCACGGTAACGCCGGCGGCCCGAAGCCCCTTGGCCATCGCGTCGATCCGGTCGCTTTCCTTGACGCGGAGTTCCTTGACCCCACGCATAACCGTCTCACCCTCGGCAAAGGCGGCGACAACCGACAGAATGGGGTATTCGTCGATCATGCTGGCGGCCCGCTCTGGCGGGACTTCGATGCCTTTGAGATTTGGCGAGAACTTCGCCCGCAAGTCTGCGACAGGCTCTCCGCCTTCCTCGTGCAAGTTCTCGTAGGTCAGGTCCGCGCCCATTTCGATCAGGGTGGTGAACAGCCCTGCCCGCGTCGGGTTGAGGCCAATGTTGGGGACGAGGACATCGGACCCTTCGACCAGAAGGGCGGCACAGACCGGGAATGCGGCCGAAGACGGATCGCGCGGGACAACGATGTCCTGCGGCACAAGCTCGGGCTGGCCGTCCAGTGTGATCACCCGGCCTTCGGGTAGCGTTTCAATCGCCACCTTGGCGCCAAAGCCTGCCAGCATCCGTTCAGAATGATCGCGGGTTGCCTCACGTTCGATCACGACTGTCTGGCCCGGTGCATTCAGACCAGCAAGAAGAACCGCTGATTTCACTTGGGCGGACGGGACGGGAACGGTGTAGCGGACCGGGACAGGATCAGCCGCACCGACGATCGTCATGGGCAGACGGCCCCCTTTGCGGCCATAGGCCTGGGTACCGAACAAGGCCAGCGGGTCCGTGACACGGCCCATCGGGCGGCCGTTGAGGGACGCGTCACCCGTAAATGTTGCCGTGATCGGAGAGGTCGCCATGGCGCCCATGATCAAACGAACACCCGTGCCGGAGTTGCCGCAATCGATGACCTGGGACGGTTCGGCAAAGCCGCCGACGCCAACACCGTGGACGGACCAACGACCGGGACCGTGCTGAATGACCTCTGCCCCAAAGGCCTGCATGGCCTTGCCGGTGTCCAGAACATCCTCGCCCTCAAGCAGGCCCTCGATCCGGGTCTCACCGACCGACAAGGCGCCGAGGATCAAAGAGCGGTGCGAGATCGACTTATCCCCCGGCACATGGGCCTCGCCCTTAAGCGCGCCGCCGCGCTGTGCCGTCATCGGAACAGGAGTGCCATGTCCAGACATCAATTCAACCTCGCTTCTGATTTGAGCAGGGTTCTAGACCAGCCTCCGGCAAGGGTCCATCGGTCAAACCAGGCCACTTGGCTCAAATCAACCGCCTAGAGGCCCTAGGGCTGGCGAAAGGTCATATAGTGAGGGTGGCGGCCCTCCCTTAGGGCCTTTTGTTCGTACCGGGTCGAGATCCAGTCGGTCCAGGCTCGGTCCGTTGGGCCGGCTTCAACCGTGAAACCAGCCTTTGGCACCTCTTCCATGGTCTGGCGGACATAGTCGGGAATATCGGTGGCCACCCGGAATTCAGCCCCAGGGGCAAGAACGCGACGCAGGCCCGCCAGGTAGCCGGGGGTGACAAAGCGGCGACGGTGATGGCGGGACTTGGGCCAGGGATCGGGATAGTTCAGGAAGGCCTTGGAAATGCTCGCCTCAGGCAGGACGTCGAACAGGTCGCGGACATCGCCGGGGTGGATGGCCAGGTTGGTGACGCCCGCGCTCTCGATCTTGCCCAGAAGCATCGCCACCCCGTTCACGAAGGGTTCTGCTCCGATGATCGACATGTCGGGCCAGGTTTTGGCCATATGCACCATGTGCTCACCGCCGCCAAAACCAATCTCGAGCCAGATCGGACGGTCGCCAAAGCGGGCGGCCAGATCAAGGGGGCGACGATCGGGGTTGTCCTCGCGGCTGACGGGACCAGGGGACAGGTCCGCCAGATCGGTTTCAAGCCGGACGACCTGGGCCGCGTTCAGGGTCTTGCCCCGGATACGTCCGTAGAAGTTGCGCCAGGGGGTGCCGTCGGGGTGGGTGCGATGTGTCATTCGCGGCCCTCTAGCAAGCCTTGCACCGGTGCGCAACGACGGGGTGTCGCGTAAGGTGGGTCAAGACCCACCTTACCCTTCGCAGGTCTTCAGAAACGCCTCCACCGCCTCCGGCGAGGTCAGGCGCAGCACTTTGCTCCGCCCTTGCCACTGGGTGCAGAACGCACGCGCTCGCAACCGTCCTCCATCGTCATAGGCCCAGGCGAACCGAAAGAAGGCGATGTCAAACCGTTCGGGGCAGCCCGGCGCCATGTCGGGGCGGGTCCGGCCAAGATACCGCAGGGTCCGCTTGACCAGCCGCCACATGCGTAGCCTCCGGGGCAGATCGAGAAAGAGGATCAGATCGGCACGTTCCGCCCGCATGGCCAGTGTCGGGGTGTTGTTACCCTCAAAGATCCAGGCCGGCCCTCGGACCGCTTGTTCGATCATCGCATAGGTCTCGTCAACGCTGCGTTGCACCCATCCAGGTGCCCAGAACATTGGGTCGATGTGGACAACCGGCAGCCCCGTGGCCACCCCCAACCTTCGGGCCACCGTCGACTTTCCGGAGCCGGGGGCCCCGATGATCATGATCCTCTGCATGGGCCAGCCCGCGCGTAAGGTGGGTCAGGACCCACCTTACCTGCCTCGTATCAGAAGTTCTCAGGTGGGCTTGGATGAACGAAACTATACGCTGCGCCGCAGCACCTCAGCAAGGTCCGTCCGTTCCCAGCTAAAACCACCATCGGCGTCCGGGGCCCGGCCAAAGTGTCCGTAGGCGGCTGTCCGCTGGTAGATTGGCCGGTTCAAGGACAGATGCTCGCGGATCCCGCGCGGCGTCAGGTCCATCGCCTGGTCGATCGCCCGTTCGATCGCCGCCGGGTCGACCTCGCCAGTGCCATGGGTATCGGCATAGATCGACAGGGGACGCGACACGCCAATCGCATAGCTGAGCTGGATGGTGCACCGCTCGGCAATACCCGCGGCTACCACGTTCTTGGCAAGGTAGCGCGCGGCATAGGCCGCAGACCGGTCAACCTTGGTCGGGTCTTTGCCAGAGAACGCGCCGCCGCCGTGGGGGGCGGCCCCGCCGTAGGTGTCCACGATGATCTTCCGCCCGGTCAACCCGGCATCCCCATCCGGGCCACCGATGACGAAGGTTCCAGTCGGGTTCACCCACCACTGTGTCTCCTCCGTCAACCAGCCTTCGGGCAGGACATCGCGGATGTAGGGTTCGACGATAGCCCGGATGTCGGCACTGGTTTGGCTTTCATCGGCGTGCTGCGTCGACAGAACCAGCGAGGTCACGCCGACCGGCTTGCCCCCAACATACCGCAGCGACAACTGGCTTTTCGCGTCGGGCCGCAGGGTCGGTTCGGTGCCGTCCTTGCGCACCTCGGCCAGACGCCGGAGGATCGCATGGGTATAGTGGATCGGAGCCGGCATCAGTTCGGGTGTTTCCCGAACGGCATAGCCGAACATGATCCCCTGATCTCCAGCCCCTTCGTCCTTGCCCTCACCGGCATTCACGCCCTGGGCAATATGGGCGGACTGTTCATGCAGCAGGTTCGTCACTTCGCATGTTGCGTGATGAAATTTGTCCTGCTCGTATCCAATTTCCTTGATACAGGCCCGGGTGATATCTTCAACCCGGTCCATGCAGTCCCGCAGCTTGGCGGGATCAGACAAACCCAACTCCCCGCCGATGACAACCCGATTGGTAGTGGCAAATGTCTCGCAAGCGACCCGCGCCTCCGGCTCCTGTGCCAGCAACGCATCCAGGATGCTGTCAGAAATCTGGTCGCAGACCTTGTCAGGATGACCTTCAGATACGGATTCCGACGTAAAGATATAGTCTTGACGGGACATTGGGGGACGCTCCATTTGGGTTACTTGTCACGCCAGGAAGCCGTTGTGACAAAGACTGCAAAAGGGGCTATTCTGCCGGTCTTAAGAGGTCAACCTCAATCGCCAACCGGTCGACGGAAAACCACTAGAGCGAGGGCCAAAAGCAATATGAAAACAGGCCAATTCCCGAACCGCGCATAAACCGTCGGCCGCAGGGCGGACGGCAAGACCACGTCCTGCGCCCCCTTAACGCCCAGCGCCATCCGCCCCGTCACGCGCCCTTTGGGATCGATCATCCCCGAAATGCCGGTGTTGGCGACGCGCACCAAGGGCAGCCCCTGTTCGATCGCCCGCAACTGCGCCAGTCCAAAGTGTTGCGCCGGACCGGCCCAGCCACCGAACCAGGCATCGTTTGTGATCAAAAGCAGCAACCGGGGCCGCTCGGGTACCGCATTCACCTCTTCAGCAAAGATGCCCTCATAGCAGATCAGCGGCATGGCCTGGCCGATCCCAGGGATTGAAACGAGGCCCGGTCCGGGCCCCCGGCTAAAACCGCCGCCTTCACTGGCGGCCAGTCCGTGGATGCCAAACCGGCCCATGATTTCGCCCAAAGGCATGTATTCCCCAAACGGCACGAGGTGCCATTTGTCATATTGGGCAGCAATGCCCCCAGCCTCATCCGTAACAACCAATGAATTGAAGTAGCGCGCGCCCTCTCGTCGCTGGACGCCAAGGACGACGGGCACCCCATCGGCCGCCGCGGCGGTCTGGGCCAGCACGCCGGCGGAATGTTCCAAAAGCCAGGGCACCGCGGTTTCGGGCCAGACCACCAGGTCGGGTCGCTGCCCCTCGACGGCATCTTCGCCGCCCTTTGCAGTAAGCTCCAACAGGCGGCGGACAAAAACTTCGGCAAATCCCGGCACAAATTTCTGGTCCTGCGCGGCGTTCGGCTGGACCAATCGGACGATCGGGGCATCAGGGGGCACCGGCGGCGCAACACCGGGTGCCAACCCAAACCAGGCCAGGACAAAGCCAACGACAGGCGCCAAGAGCCAAACCCGAAGCCACGTTACAACGACCAGAGCGGCAAGGCCCAGGGTAACAAGGGTCAAACCGTGTGGCCCGACATATGCCGCCAGTTGAGAGATCGGTGTCCCGATCCAGATGTGCCCGGGCAGCGCCCAAGGAAACCCCGTCAGCAGCAGCGATCGGGCGATTTCCGCCAGGCCCAAACCGGCCACGATCCCAAAGGGCGAAGCCCGCCCACGCCCAAGGGCCGAGGCGATGCCGAAACCGGCGGCCCAGAACAGGGCCATCCCTCCAGCCATCAGGACAAGGGCAAAGGGGGCCATCCAACCATGTCGGGCCACGTCGACAAGGAACGGCTGCACAATCCAGTGCAATGCAAGTGCAAAATGTCCCAGACCGAAGAACCAGCCCGCCAAGGCAATCTGCCGGATCCCCCTGACCGCCCCAACCAGAGCGATAGCAAGAGCGGAGGCCATCAGCGACAAGGGCCAAAGCGACCATGGCACCTGCCCGAGGCCCGCGGCGACCCCAAGCCCAAACAGAACCGCCATCCGGACCGGCCAGCGGTACTGCATCAACCTATGTTGCAGGCTCATACCGACGTGCCGGGCCGACGTGCCGGGCCGACGGATCACGCCGGACGTCTCAAGGCTCGACGAGGGTAGCAGGGGCAAGCCTGATGCGAAGCCTCTTGATCCTGCGCGGATCCGCGTCGATCACTTCGAACTCTGGCCCATCTGGATGACGGATGATTTCCCCACGCGCCGGCACATGGCCAGCCAACATGAAGACAAGACCGCCCAGAGTATCCACTTCCTCTTCGTCGATTTCTTCGTGAGCGGTGAGGTCCATCCCGATCTCGGCCTCGAACTCTTCCAAAGGGGTTTTGGGCAGAGCCAGCCAGACGCCCGGTTTCTCGGGGACAAAGGACGAAACCTCGTCCACATCATGCTCGTCCTCGATCTCACCGACCACCTGTTCGATCAGATCCTCGATCGTGACGAGGCCGTCCGTTCCGCCGTATTCATCTATGACAAGCGCCATGTGTATACGCTCTGCCTGCATCTTCTGCAGCAGAACACCCAATGGCATTGAGGGAGGAACATAGAGCAGAGGGCGCAGCAGCGCGCTGAGAGAATACTCGGCAAGGTCACCGTTGAATCCCTGACTAAGTGCAAAGTCCTTGAGATTCACGAGGCCGACCGGAGTATCAAGGGTACCGTCATACACGGGCAAGCGGGTCAGACCACTTTCGCGAAAGACACTGACAAGCTCTTCGCGGGTGCATCCAACGGGAACGGCGACAATGTCTGCCTTGGGGATTGCCACATCCTCAACCCGCATGCGACGCAGGTTCAGAAGCCCCGGTTTTGACTGGCTTGAGGTCGTGCTACGCCTTCGGGCGTCCTCGTCTTCGTCGCTTACAGTCTCTGCAGGGGTCAGAGCATCGAAAATTCTGCCGAAAAAGCCGCGACTTTGGCCATCGGCCGCCTGGTCGCCAAGGTCCTGTGGCGCGCTTTGCGCGGCACTAGATGACCCAAGATTGATGTCGCCCATTGTCTCCTTCCATCGCGGGAATCGCCCCGCTGGTTACTCTAGATGCTTATATGGGTCCTGAATTCCCAGATTTCCAAGTATCTCTGTTTCGATCGACTCCATCAGGGTGGCGTCCGGGTCACGCTCATGGTCGTACCCAAAAAGATGCAACACCCCATGAACGACAAGGTGAGTGGCGTGATGTTCCAGACTACGGCCTGACTTTTCGGCCTCGGCCGCGCAGGTTTCGTAGGCAATCGCGATATCGCCAAGCTCTATGGTACCGTCCGCTCCGGGCCGGGGACGGAGAGGATGGGCGCCTGCGACCTTTGCCCCCCGCTCTTCGGCTGGCCAGCTCAGAACGTTGGTGGGTTGGGGTTTTCCCCTGAAATCGGCGTTCAGGACTGCGATACGGGCGTCATTGCAGGCCAGTATGCTCACCTCGACCTCGCCGGTCTGGCCAAGGTGGTCCAGAACAGACTGGCAGGCAACCTCGGCCAAGGCCTCAAAGTCGAGCCGGGCCCAACGTGAATCTTCAATCAGAATATCGGCGTTCAGGTCATTCATTGGGCCGGTAAATCTTCATGGTTCTCAATTTGTTGTCACACCCAGCACAGCGGCCCAGAACGGTCTTGTTGCCATGAGCCTTGTATCGTTTGCCACCAGCCTCCCAAAGGTTGGCGGACCGGCCGCAGGTCTTGCACTCGATCTGCCACTTGCGGGTTTCGTGTTCAATCTCTTCAAGCGACGGTGGGGTCAGCTTGTTTCGGAGCCACTGTCCCACCGTCGCCATAGCCTAGCCTTCTGCCTCGTAGGCCTCGATGATCGCAGCGACAAGCGGGTGTCGCACAACATCCTTCGAGGTGAAGTAGTTAAAGCTTATGCGGGAAATGCCCTTCAGCAACCGCTCTGCGTCCGACAGGCCCGAAGAGACGCCGCGCGGCAGGTCCACCTGGGTCCGGTCGCCGGTGATCACCATGCGGCTGCCTTCGCCCAGACGGGTCAGAAACATCTTCATCTGCATCGACGTCGCGTTCTGCGCCTCGTCCAGCACCACAAATGCATTCGAGAGGGTCCGTCCCCGCATAAAGGCCAGTGGCGCAATTTCGATGACCTTTTCCTCGATCATTTTGGCCACCTGCTTGCCCGGCAGAAAATCATTCAGCGCGTCATAAAGCGGCTGCATGTAGGGGTCGACCTTATCCTTCATGTCGCCGGGCAGATAGCCGAGCTTTTCCCCCGCTTCGACGGCCGGGCGGCTTAGGATGATCTTGTCGACGTGGCCCGAGATGAACATGTTCACCCCCACGGCAACGGCAAGATAGGTCTTGCCGGTTCCCGCCGGACCGATGCCAAACGCCAGTTCGTTGTCATAAAGCGCTTTGACGTAGGCCTTCTGCGCCTCTGTCCGGGGTTCTACCAATTTGCGCCGAGTCTTGATTTCTACCCGGCTGGCATCCGCTTGACCCTTGAACATTTCGATCTGGTCGCCGCGTTCGGGAACAGCACGGTCCGCGACGCCCATCCGAAGTTCTCGGTCGATGTCGCCAGGTTCCAGCGACTTGCCCGCCTCAAGGCGTTGGTAAAGCGCCTGAAGAACATCCGCCGCCGCATCACGTCCCACGGCCTCTCCGATAATGACGAGGCGATTGCCCCGGCGCAGGATCTGGACCTCTAACCTTGTTTCTATCGCGGTCAGATTGCGGTCATGTTCACCGCAAAGATCGATCAGAAGGAAGTTGTCAGCAAACTCGATTGTTGTTTCCGACAGCTCATTTTGGGACGGCGCGGGGGGGAGTTCGGTGATGGCCAATCAATGCTCCTGTGTGCGAGACCTGTTTTTATCGTGACAACTTGCGCGCTCACGCGCAAGCACAGGCGTGACTTAATGATGTAACACGAACGCAAAAGACCGCAGCTTTCGCTGCGGCCGTCCATTTGCTGGGCTATGACACATGGGTCAGATCGCGTCAGGAAAGGGCGATCCGTCCTGAAAAGGCCCGATCACTTGGGTTGGCTCTCCAACACCCGAACAGACAGGGCGTCCATCAGGGGCAAGCCTTTCGGACAGGTAGCCTTCGACCCCATCATCGATGATCCAGTGATCACAACCATCGGGGTCAATCCAGATACCGGCGACCATGTCACTAAGCGGATGGGCATTGATCCCGCGGTCCACAGACTTGTCAGGCCCTGCCTCGCAGCCCGCAACACATCCGGCAAAGGCCAGTAATACGGCACCTTTTACATACTTCATGCTCATTACCCTCACCGCAAACAATAAACTTCGACGCGCCGGTTCTGTTCCTGCCCGGCGGCTGTCCCGTTGGAGGCGCGCGGCATTCGCTCGCCCAGACCTCTTGCATCGACGATGCGGGCACCGACTTCGTAGCCGATCGACGCAATCGCATCCGCCCGGCCCTGGGACAGCCTCATGTTGTATTCGTCGGATGCGCGACTGTCGGTGTGGCCGTAGACAAGAAACCCAAAGGCATCCGCATCTTCGAAGAACCGGGCGATTTCGTCGCGGCTGGCCGGGGCTATGACAACGCTGTTGGTTGCAAAGATCCAGTCCGTCGGCAAAATGCCACAGATTTCGCTCCTCCGGCAGACGGGGCGGCCGTCGCGGGTGCGGCGGGGGGACATATAGCCCTCTACCCCGTCATCCATAACCCAATGTTCGCAACCATCCGGATCAATCCAGATGCCCGGCTGATATGTTTCTTGCGCCTGTGCAGGCGTTTGCCAAACCACTGTAGCAAGAATGGCCAGAGTAAACCCCGCCACCACATTTCTCGAAAATAACGATGGGAATCCCCACACGGCTCAAACCTCCAGCACCTACAAAACACACAAAATGACGGACCGATCGCGCCATTACTTGATGATTCTGCCGATCGGCCGACTCGGAGGCAAGCCAAGAAATGGGGAAATATCAAAAAACCCACAAAATGTAGCGGATTCCCCCAAATATTGGAGCATGGTGCCACCCTGATCTTACAGGTAGCTGAACCTGAGTTGCCTACAGGCAAAGTTCCCCAGCAAGGGAATTCGGTCCAGCTTCTGTAATGCGCACCGGCAGGATCTGACCACGCAAGTCATTTGCGGACGGGACATGGACGGCATGGAGATGTTCCGACTTGCCACCCCATTGCTGGTCCAGCCGACCAGGCTTTTCAAACAGCACTGTCGTCGTCTTGCCGACCATTGCCTCCTGTGCCGCCTTCTGCTGGCGGGTCAGCAAGGCTTGAAGCTGTTGCAGGCGGTCATCCATGACATCAGCCTGCACCTCCGCCCGTTCGGCCGCCGGGGTTCCGGGACGGGCCGAATACTTGAAGGAATAGGCAGCTCCGTAGCCCACCGCCTCGACAAGGGCCAAGGTGTCGGCGAAATCGGCATCCGTTTCACCCGGAAAGCCGACAATGAAATCCGACGTCAACAGGATGTCGGGCCGGGCTGCTCGAATACGCTCGATCAGGCGCAGATAGGCCTCTGCGGTATGCTTGCGGTTCATGGCCTTGAGGATACGGTCGGATCCAGATTGGACCGGAAGATGCAGGTAGGGCATCAGTTTTGCCTGCGATCCGTGGGCCTCGATCAGGGCGTCGTCCATGTCATTGGGATGGCTCGTGGTGTAACGGATGCGGTCCAGGCCGTCGATCTGGGCCAGCTGCCCAATCAGGCCGGCCAGTCCGGTGACAGGTCCGGCGATCTCGCCGTGCCAAGCATTCACGTTCTGTCCAAGCAGGGTGATCTCACGCACGCCGGCCTCAACCAGGCCCTGCGCCTCTGCCAGCAGGCGGTCGGCAGGGCGGCTGACCTCAGCGCCGCGGGTATAGGGAACGACACAAAAGGCGCAGAACTTGTCACAGCCTTCCTGGACAGTAAGGAAAGCCGTCGGCCCGCGCCGGGCCTTGGGGCGGGCGGCAAGGTGATCAAACTTGTCCTCGACCGGGAAATCGGTGTCCACAACGCGGGCGCCGCCGTGGGCAGCGGCCTCCATCTCAGGCAAGCGGTGGTAGTTTTGCGGGCCGACAACAAGGTCGACAAGGGGCATACGGCGCACGATCTCTTCGCCTTCGGCCTGCGCGACGCAGCCAGCCACCCCAATCTTGAGGTTGGGGCGGGCAGCCTTCAAAGGCTTGAGTCGACCAAGATCGGAATAAAGCTTTTCCGCGGCCTTTTCCCGAATGTGACAGGTATTGAGAAGGACCATATCCGCGTCTTCGGCGGTGTCCGTCGACACATAGCCCTGACTGCCCAGCGCTTCGGCCATACGCTCACTGTCATAGACGTTCATCTGACAGCCATAGGTCTTGATATAGAGCTTTTTTGGCGCGGTTGTCATCGGCAGTGGTCCTCGCGTGCAAGCGTCTGATGCGGGGGTGGGTGGGGAAGACATTTGTCGAATGGTGCTAACGCCCATGCCGCTGACTTGCAATGCATGAGGAATTAGCCGATTCTTCACCAGAATGCCGGTCAATCAAATGAGAGTCAGAAGAACGTGAAACATTTCCCGTCACTGGACGCGTTTCTGGCAACGGGCGCCAACATTCTAGCCGTTGGGCCGGTCGGGCTTATCCTAGCCGAAGACGACATTGAGGTGAACACGACGATCCGGCATCACCTCGACCTTGGGTTCAAGGCGCTCATCGTCTTTGCGGCGCGGGACATGGCCTTGGCCAAGGGGCTGGATGATCGGGTTGTCCGGGTCGATCAGGATATGCAGGTCGAAGGCGCGATGCTGACTGTGGTCAACGCGGTGATCAAGGCAAGCAAGCCGATATGGCTCTACTATTGCTTCAACGCAGAGTATCTGTTTTTTCCGTTCTGCGAACATCGGACCGTTGGCGAAATGGCGGTCTTCTGCACCGAAGAGCGGCGCGACAGTGTCCTCACCTATGTGATCGACCTTTATGCCGGAGACCTTTGGGCTAATCCGACAGCGGTTTCTCTGGACGATGCGCATCTGGACAAGTCCGGCTACTATGCCCTCGCACGCGAGGACCCCGACACCCGCCATCCGAAGGAACGGCAACTGGATTTCTTTGGCGGCCTGCGCTGGCGGTTTGAGGAACACATCCCGATGCCGCGCAGACGGATCGACCGGGTCGGGTTCTTTCGGGTTAAGCCCGGGCTGCAACTGAGGATGGACCACACGTTCAATGATCCGGAATACAATATATACTCCTGCCCGTGGCATAACAACCTGACAGCCTCGATCTGTTCGTTTCGCACAGCAAAGGCGCTGAAGCGTAACCCCGGATCCACATTTGATATCGAAACCTTCCGCTGGCACAATTCAGCGCCATTCGACTGGCATTCGCAGCAATTGCTGGACCTTGGACTGATGGAACCGGGGCAGTGGTTCTGAAGCCTTCGATGGGCCGGTAAGGTGGGTCCGGACCCACCTTACGCAACTCGCATAGCGCCAACACCCTTGTCGCCCAGCTGCAGCGCCATAGGCCCGGTGCGAGCAAGGTCGCGATGGATCGAACTGTAGGGCCAGTCCTGTGGCCGGGGCACGAGTCCCGCGCGCACCGGAGCTGTCAGCGCATAAGCCCGGTACAAGTCAAAGTCGGCCTGATCCCGCACCAGATGCTCCCAGAACCGACGTTGCCATATTCCCTTTTCGCCTCGCGCCAATTTGCTCGGGCAGATGGTTGCAGGCCGTTCGACATGGCGGGAAAAGGTGGCTTTGATCATGCGCCACCGGGCTGAGTAGTCGTCGTCCTCGGCCGGAAGTGTCCAGATCATGTGGAGGTGGTCCGGCAGAACGACCGCCGCTTCGATGGTAAAGTCAAAGCGATTTCGACAGAGGCGCACGCAATCACGCAGCAGGACAATCCGGTCTGTCAAAAGCCGACTGCCCCGGTCCTGAAGCCGGACGGTGAAGAAGTAGGTCCCTCCGAGGACGCGTCTGCGGACATATCGTGCCATGCGTCTAACGTGACGCCGCAAGGTAAACGCGGGGTTAAGGATCGAGGCTCAAAAACCCTTGGCCATGGATGGATCGTCGGGATGGAGGGGGATTGTCACTCGTAAGGTGGGTCTTGACCCACCTTACCAGACACGCCCGTCAGACACGGCGCAGCCTGATAATCACGTCGACCGACGTCATTTCGGCGCCTTCCGGAACCTTTGGCAACCTGCGTATCTCAAGCTCGGACACAGGGGCATCGGTCAAGGTGGCGCTGTCTTCCCAATAGAAATGCGGGTGATCCGACATGTTGGTATCGAAATAGCTCTTCGATCCATCAACGGTGATCTCGCGCAAAAGGCCAGCATCACAAAAGGCCCGAAGGGTGTTGTAGACGGTCGCAAGAGATACGCGTTCGCCACAGCCGGACGCGGCATCGAAAAGGCTCTCAGCGGTGACATGTCGGTCTTGCCCATCTCCGACCAGCAAAGCCGCCAAGGCCAACCGCTGCCGGGTTGGACGCAGACCCGCTCCAGACAGCCAAAGGCTACCCCTCTCTGCGCTCTGTGCGTCCTTGACTGTGATCTCTGCTACCATGACGACAAATATGGACCAAAAGCCCCCAATTTCAATCACAAACGGAGCAAACTTGCTGGTTGTGGCCCAGATCGTGTCCGGACCGCCGGACTTGCGCCCCTTCAACCGGCAATGATACAGGGCTAAAGGACAGCAACCAGCAACCGGAATACACAGCTCATGGCATCATTTCCTCGCCAGTTCGACAAGCCAGACCTCCTGAAATGCGCAAGAGGCGAATTGTTCGGACCCGGCAATGCCCAGCTGCCCGAGCCCCCGATGTTGATGATGGACCGCATCACAGACATCAGCGCGGACGGCGGCGCGCATGGCAAGGGCCATGTCGTAGCAGAGTTCGACATTACACCAGACCTTTGGTTCTTTGCCTGTCACTTTCCCGGCAATCCGGTCATGCCCGGCTGCCTTGGCCTTGACGGCCTGTGGCAACTCACGGGCTTCAACCTTGGCTGGCGCGGCTGGCAAGGCCAGGGATTTGCGCTGGGCGTCGGTGAGGTCAAGCTGACAGGCATGGTCACACCGACCCGCACAATGATCAAATATTACGTCGACTTCACCCGCGTCATCGACCGCCGCCTCAAGATGGGCGTGGCGGATGGTCGTGTCGAGGCGGACGGCGAAGTGATCTATCAGGTCAAGGATATGAAAGTCGGACTGGCCGTTGCAGAGGCCTCAGCCTAGTCCCCAATACGACCGATCTAACTGCGAAAGGACCGCCAATGCGCCGCGTCGTCGTCACCGGAATGGGGATCATATCCCCCATCGGAAACTCTGCCAACGAAGTGGCCGAGGCTTTGAAGGCCGGCCGTTCAGGTGTGGAACGTTCCGAGGAAATGGTCGAATACGGGTTTCGCAGCCAGATCGCCGGGAACCTCAAGATCAATCCAGTTGAACTTATCGACAAGCGGCGGATGCGGTTCATGGGTCCGGGCGCGGCCTACGCCTATCTGGCTATGGAACAGGCGATTGCCGACAGCGGCCTGACCCCGGAAGAGGTCAGCAACTCCCGGACAGGCATCATCGCGGGATCTGGCGGTCCTTCGACCTCTGCCCTCTTTACCGCCCACCAGACCGTTCTTCGCACCGGCAGCCCCAAGAAGATCGGTCCCCTTGCCGTTCCAAAAGGCATGTGTTCGACGGTGGCGGCCAACCTTTCGACTGCTTTCCAGATCAAAGGGATGAGCTATTCGATCACCTCAGCCTGCTCTACCTCGTTGCATTGCATCGGGGCCGCGGCAGAGCAGATCATGATGGGCAAACAGGACGTGATGTTTGCGGGCGGCGGAGAAGAGCTCGACTGGACATTGTCTTGTCTGTTTGACGCGATGGGCGCGATGTCGTCCAAGTACAATGACACACCGGAAAAGGCCTCTCGTGCCTTTGACGCAGGTCGGGACGGTTTCGTCATTGCCGGCGGCGGCGGTATGGTCGTCTTGGAAACCCTTGACCGGGCGTTGGCACGAGGCGCCACCATCTATGCAGAGGTGACGGGCTTTGCAGCAACCTCGGACGGGCATGATATGGTCGCCCCCTCGGGCGAGGGCGGTGAACGGGCGATGAACCTGGCCCTTGCCACCATGCCGGAAGGCCGCAAGGTTACCTACATCAACGCCCATGGCACCTCGACCCCGGTCGGGGACGTGGGCGAGGTTCAGGCGGTCCGCCGGGTGTTCGGCGAAGGCACGACCCCTCCGATCAGCTCGACCAAGTCGATGACCGGCCACAGCCAGGGCGCAACCGGAGCGCAAGAGGCCGTCTATTGCCTTCTGATGCTGCGCGATGACTTCATCGCTCCGTCCATCAACGTCGAAACATTGGATGAGGCGCTGGCTCCCGCAGAAATCGCGACCAGCCTCGTCGAGAATGCGGGACATGACACCATCATGACCAACAGCTTCGGGTTTGGCGGCACGAACGGGTCGATGCTACTGAGCAAATACGCGGGCTAACAGGCGAGCGGCAGCCACGGTCTGGCCGAGCGAGGTTTCGCCGTGGATCTTGGTGGCGTGGTGACGCCTAGGTCACCCGCCAGTGCCATCAAACGCAGCCTGTAACTCGGCCACATCGATCTTGCTCATCTTCATCATAGCCGCCTGTGCGCGGCCGGCGGCCTGCCGGTCATCGGCACCCAGCAGGGTTGCAACGGCGGCGGGGAAAACCTGCCAAGACACCCCCCAACGGTCGACCAGCCAGCCGCAGCGACCCGGCGCACCACCCCCCGCAATCAGGGCGTGCCAAATCCGATCGGTTTCGGCCTGGCCGGGTGTCGTGACTGCGATCGAACAGGCAGGGTTGAGTTTGTAATGCGGGCCGCCATTCAGAATGCGATACGGCACGCCGGCCAGCTCAAAATCGACGATCATCGGGTTTGCGCCTTCGGGCACCCGCGACAAAAGCCGACTACCGTCGATTAGGTCAACGTAGAATCGCGCGGCGTCGATGCCGTTGGCCTCGAACCACAGGCAGGTCGCGATGGACGGTTGCCGTGTCATGTTTTGTCTCCCCGTCTGGGTGAAAAAGCCATTTGCCAGCGCAGAACTTTGCCATGAGCCGATGCTGGTCCGCGTCACCCTTTAACATAGGCTCGAGTGCTGCAAACGCAGCGTTTTGGTACCATGCAGTTGGATGTTCTATCAATTGCCAGCCCCGTGCTAACGAGGCCCCAACGCGGGGCCAACCCAGTGCAGAGTCCCCCGGCTTCCCCGTTGCAAATGCAAAAGCTGGCCCGGACCCGGGCAACCCCAGCAAAACTTGACCTCCCCCCCCAAACCGTCCACTTAGATTGCAAAGCCAAGGGGATGGGTATGACCAATTCAATGCAGGGTAAGCGCGGGCTCATCATGGGGGTCGCAAACGCCAATTCCATCGCCTGGGGCATCGCCAAAGCGATGCACGAGGCCGGGGCCGAGCTGGCCTTTACCTACCAGGGCGAAGCCTTTGGCAAGCGGTTGGAGCCTTTGGCAGCCTCTGTCGGATCGGACATCATGATTGATGTGGACGTCAACGACAACGCCTCTATGGATGCCGCTTTTGCGGTGCTGGAAGAGCGTTGGGGCACGCTGGACTTTGTCGTCCATGCCATCGCCTTTTCCGACAAGGCCGAACTTACCGGCCGTTTCATTAACACCAGCCGGGATAACTTTCGCAATTCGCTGACTATCTCCTGCTACTCGCTGATCGATGTGGCGCGACGGGCGCGGCCCCTGATGCCCAACGGCGGCACCATCCTGACCCTGACCTACCAGGGATCGAACCGGGTCACCCCGTTCTACAACGTCATGGGTGTGGCCAAGGCCGCTCTTGAAAGCGCCGTCCGCTACCTGGCCAACGACCTCGGCCCAGAGGGTATCCGGGTGAACGCCATTTCACCTGGCCCGATGAAGACCCTTGCCGGAGCCGCTATCGGAGGCGCTCGCAAAACGTTCAAGCATACCGGCGAGAATGCCCCGCTACGGTCAAATGCAACGCTGGAAGCCGTTGGAGGAACGGCCGTCTATCTTGCCTCCGACGCTGGCAATTGCACGACGGGCGAGATTGTCCGGGTTGACGGCGGCTATCACGTCCTGGGGATGCCGCAGTCCGAAAACATCTGAGGCTGTCGGGGTCCGCCACCGCACGCCGTCCTCAACGACACGGCTCGCCTTGTGGGCGCTGACGTGCCTCCGGCAGTATCCAAGTGCCCTGCTTGAGGCAGGCCAAACCCCTTAGGCGCAATCAGGTCATTTCGACCTGGGTCATCAGACCCATAGCCGCCCCTGTGGGGTCCTGTATGATGGCGATCCGACCGGTGCCGGGGACGTCAAACGGCTCTCTGATGATCTGCCCGCCGATCTGTCGGGTCCGGGCAACCGAGGCGTCCACATCATCTACGGCAAAGTAGGAAAACCAATGGGCGGGAACCTCGTCAAACCCTGCGACACCGGTCATGTCCATCATTCCTATGACGGGTCTGCCCTGCATCATGCAAAGGGTATAGGTGCCCTCTGACATCGGGACGTCTTCGAAGACCCAGCCGCAAACATCGCCGTAGAAGCCTTTTGCCTCCGCGATATCCCGCGTCATCAATTCCGTCCAGCAGACGGACCCATGCGTATCGGACATAGTCTATCCCCCCATGTGACTGGAGGGATCGTATCATGAAAAGTGGCCCGCACCAAAACCAAAGGTCACGATGCGGGCCAGCGATGACGCGGTGATCAGGCTGCGATCACGTCGACCAATTCGATCTGAAAGGTCAGGTCTTTGCCGGCAAGCGGGTGATTTGCGTCCAGAACAACGACCTCATCCGTCACTTCGGCAACCGTGACAGGGATGACCTGGCCGGTTTGGGTCTGCATCTGCAACTGCGTGCCCGGATCGACAGGGATTTCGGCGGGAATGGAATCGCGCGGCACGTCCTGCCGGGCCTCGGGGTTGGTTTCGCCATAGGCCTCGGCACAGGGGACCGCGACGGTCTTGCTTTCGCCGATCGCCATGCCGGGCAGCGCCTTGTCCAGCCCGGGGATGATCTGGCCCGAGCCCACCACGAATTCGAGCGGATCGCGGCCGGAGGAGGTGTCAAAGGTTTCACCAGTCTCAAGGGTTCCGGTATAGTGAATGCGCACAGTGTCGCCCGTCTTGACTTGCGTCATGATCTTCTCCGTCTGGCTTGTAGGGAATGGGTTTCGGGCCGCCCCATGGGCGTGTTCTCCCGTCGGATGGGACTGAGCCTATCAAGGCTGGCGCGGGGGTGCAAACAGGCAGGCTTTCCCCCACCCGCCGGACAGGGCAAGGTGCCGGCCAATGACTACTTTCAGGGACCCTGCAATGCCGATCACCACCTGCATCTTTGACGCCTATGGTACCCTTTTCGACGTCAACGCCGCGGCGCGTGAAGCGGCATCGGAACCGGGCCAAGAAGCCCTTTCCGCCATCTGGCCGCAGCTCGCCCGGGACTGGCGCCTCAAGCAGTTGCAATACACCTGGCTGCGCGCCGTTGCGGGACGACACACCGATTTCTGGCAAGTCACGCAAGACGGACTGGATTGGGCGATGGAGGCGGCGGGCCTTGAAGACCCGATACTTCGCCAGCGGCTGCTGGACCTTTACCAAACCCTGTCTGCCTACCCCGAAGTCCCTGCCATGCTGTCGACCCTGAAGGCGCGGGGACTGTCGACGGGAATCCTGTCGAACGGGTCGCCCAAGATGCTTGCCTCGGCTGTAGAGAGTGCGGGGATCGGGTCCCAACTCGACGCGGTGCTATCGGTTGAAAGCGTGGGCGTCTTCAAGCCCCATGCAGATGTCTATGATCTTGTAGAGGCGCACTTTGGCTGCGCCAGAACCGAAGTTCTATTCGTCTCGTCTAACGGCTGGGACGCGGCGGGGGCGGCAGGCTACGGCTTCACGACTGCCTGGGTCAACCGAATGGCAGAGCCTTTGGACCGCCTTTACGCAACGCCGCACCATGTTTTGCCCGACCTTACGACCATTGCAGAGCTTTGCTGATGCCCAGCTACACCGCATCTGATGGGATTGCCCTGCACTATCTGGACGAAGGCGCAGGCATGCCGCTTTTGTGCCTGGCCGGGCTGACCAGGAACGGTCAGGATTTCAACCACGTCGCACCGCATCTGAACGGGGTCCGGCTGATCCGACCTGACTACCGGGGAAGAGGTTTGTCCGACTGGGCCGACCCCTCGACCTACACCCTGATGCAAGAGGCGCAGGACGCCCTCGGCCTTCTGGATCATCTTGGGATCGACCGCGCGGCCATTCTTGGCACGTCGCGTGGCGGACTGATCGCCATGGGCATTGCCGCCGCCGCCAAAGACCGGCTGATCGGCGTCGCATTGAACGATGTCGGGCCCGAGATTGCGCATGAAGGCCTTGATACCATCGCGACCTACATCGGGCGCAACCCTGCCCAGCGCACCTATGAAGAGGCCGCAAAGGCACGGGCCAAGGCGATGACAGGGTTTCCCAACGTGCCCCATGCCCGCTGGCTGGACGAGGTGCGTGCCCAGAACAGGGAAACCCCGGACGGCCTTGTCATTCGCTACGATCCCCGGCTGGCCGAAACCTTTGCCGCGACCGGTGCCCAGCAGATCCCTGACCTCTGGCCGTTCTTCGATGCGATGGCCGGCCTTCCCCTCGCCCTTATCCGGGGCGAAAACTCGGAACTTCTGACACTGGCCACCGCGAACGAGATGTCGCGCAGGCGGCCTGACATGATCCGGGCAGATATCCCTGACAGGGGCCACGTCCCTTTCCTTGATGAACACGGCGCGTTGACTGCGCTGAACACCTGGCTGGAGCTTTGCAAATGAACATCGACATGATCCGCGCCGCCGCCCTCAGGCTTGAGGGGAACGTGGTACGCACACCCTTGCTGTCATCGCCCGGCCTGGACGCCATCGCGGGGCGCCGGGTTCTGGTCAAGGCCGAGGCGCTGCAGGTCACGGGGTCGTTCAAGGGGCGTGGTGGCTGGTCGGCCATCTCGGCCCTGCCGGAAGATGTGCGCCAGCGTGGGGTCATCGCCTATTCGTCGGGCAATCACGCCCAGGGTGTCGCCCGGGCCGCACAGGCCCACGGCATTAGCGCCGTCATTATAATGCCGTCCGACGCCCCCCAGGCCAAGATAGAGGGCACCAAGGCACTGGGGGCCGAGGTTGTCTTGTATGACCGGGCCACCGAAGACCGCGAGGCGATCGGCGATAAACTGGCAACGGAGCGGGGATTGACCCTGATAAAACCCTATGACGATCCGCAGGTCATCGCGGGTCAGGGCACAACCGGGCTTGAGATTGCCGCCCAGGCAGCCGATCTTGGTGTGACCCAAGCCGACGTATTGGTCTGCTGTGGTGGTGGCGGCCTCACCTCTGGGATCGCGCTGGCGCTTGAGGCTGACGCCCCCGGCATGAGGGTCCGCCCGGTCGAGCCACAGGGGTTCGACGATGCGACACGGTCCCTCATCTCAGGCCGGATTGAGAAGAACGCGACAACCTCCGGGTCCATCTGCGATGCCATCCTGACCCAATGTCCCGGCAACATCACCTTTCCCATTCTGCAAAAGCTCTGTGGACCGGGGATCATTGTCACCGATGATGAGGCAAAACAGGCCATGATTGCGGCCTTCCGGCACCTCAACCTGGTGTTGGAACCGGGAGGGGCGGTTGGCCTTGCCGCTGCCCTCTTCCATGGGAGTGAGGTCGAAGGAGACACCGTGATCGCTGTCGCCTCGGGGGGGAATGTGGACGCAGCACTTTATGCTACTGTGCTGGCCGGGGCCAAGTGACCATTGGTAATGGCTTTCCTGACTTAGTCAGAGCACGTCAACAGGCTAGGCTTTGGTCATTCCTGACTGCTGCTTTATGTTGTCGAGGTCCGTCGGACCCTTTTCTGGCCATTCAAATGATAGACTTCATTTTCAAGCCCGTCTGCCTCATTGCGCTGTGTGCCGTGGCCTATGCAGGTGCCACCTTCGCCATGAAAAGCGCATCCATCGCCTCAACCGGAGTGATCTGGATTGTCATAGGGGTGGCCCTCAGCTTTGCTGTGCTGGCCGAAGTTGCGCTCTTGCGGCAGCACTCTCTTGGATTGACCTACATCGCGATCCTCGGGGCAGAGACCCTTATTGTTCTGACCTTAGCTTTCCTGATCGGCGACGGTCTGGGGCCACGTGATCTTGCCGGGGCGGCACTGGTTCTGACCGGAACCGCCATCATCTGGTCCTGACATCCCCCCTGCGCCCGTTGACGCAGGGGGGCAAAGAACGATAGCTCGCTCAAGTCACTTCGACGCGGGAGCGAGACTTCAATGCACGAGCAATTCGTAGAGCGTGATGGCGTCAGCCTTTATGTCCGGGTCGATGGCGCGACCGACGCGGACTCTCCGACAATTGTTTTCGCAAACTCGCTTGGCACCGATACTTCCCTTTGGGATCTGGTGGTGCCGCTGCTCCCGACCGAGCTTCGGATCATACGGTATGACAAGCGTGGGCATGGCCGCTCATCCGTCCCAGCTTCACCCTATTCGATGGGGGCCCTGATCGCCGATGCAGAGGCGGTCTGCGATGCCCTTTCGGTGCGCGATTCCGTTTTTGTTGGCCTGTCCGTCGGAGGCATGATCGCCCAAGGTCTTGCCGTCAAACGCCTTGACCTGATGCGGGCTGTTGTCTTGTCGAACACCGGCGCCAAGATCGGGACCAAGCAGCTTTGGGACGACCGGATTGCCACGGTCCTGTCCAAAGGGCTGGAACCACTCGCCGATAGCGTTATGCCGCGCTGGTTTGGCAGGGATTTCCTCAACACCCCCGCGATGGAGCCTTGGAAAGCGCTGTTCCTGTCTACCCCTCCACAGGGATATGCCGGGGTCTGCGCTGCCATCGCCGGGACCGACTTTTTTGCAACCACCGCCAGCCTACGCCTGCCCGCCTTGGGGATTGCCGGATCCGAAGACGGGGCCACGCCCCCCGATCTGGTGCGCGAAACCATTGACCTTATCCCCGGCAGCCGGTTCGCACTGATCCCGCGTGCCGGACACCTCCCCTGCGTCGAGGCCCCCGAGGCCTATGCCAGACATCTGATCAACTTCTTGCAAGAGATCGGTCATGTCTGAACCGGCAATGCCATTCGCTTGCGCGACATAGGCTTCGGACGGCCGCTGACTTTCAAAGGGATATTCTCATGTCTGCCTCCATCTACGACAGCGCCATGTTCCGGGACCTGTTCCTCGACCGCGAAATGGCCACGCTCTTTACCGACACGGCAGAGCTGCGGGCGATGCTGCTCGTCTGGGGTGCCCTTGCCCAGGCGCAAGCCGCTGAGGGCCTGATCCCCGAGGTCAGCGCCAAGGCAATCCAGCGGGCCGCGATGGAGATCCAGGTCGATCCCGCCGCGCTGGCCAAGGCCACGGGCCAAAACGCCGTCGTTGTCCCCGCCCTCGTCACCGCCTTTCGCGAAGAACTGAAGGCACCAGAGCACGCGCAATGGCTGCACTATGGGGCAACCTCGCAGGACATCATGGAAACCGGGCTGGTCCTGCGCCTGCGTCAGGTCCTCGCCCTATACGAGACCCGGCTGATCGCAACGATCAATGCCCTTGGAAAGCAGGCCGAGGCTCATGCCGATCTGCCCATGGCAGGCCGGACCTATGGCCAGGTCGCCACGCCCACCACCTTTGGTGCCGTGTTGGCCAGTTGGGGTAGCCCGCTGATCGAGCTTCTGAACCAGCTGGCCGTGGTCAAGGCCAACCTGTTGAAGGTCAGCCTCTCCGGCGCCGCCGGCACGCTGTCTGCGATGGAAGACAAGGGCCCTGCGGTTCGGGCCGGTTTGGCCAAGGGCCTTGGCCTGTCAGACCCTGGGCAAAGCTGGCACTCTGCCCGCCATCCCATCGCCGGGCTCGCGGCGTGGATCACCCTCGTGACCGGCACCCTTGCCAAGATGGCCGAGGATCTGGGGCTGATGACCCAGACCGGGCTGGGCGAGGTCCGCCTGCCCAGCGCCGGCGGGTCATCCACCATGCCGCAAAAGCAAAACCCGGTGATGCCTTCGGTCATGGTTGCCATTGCCAGCCATGTTGCTGGTCTGAACGGCGTGATGCAGGGGGCCATCGTCCACCGCCAGCAGCGGGACGGCGCGGCATGGGTCAGCGAATGGATGAGCCTGCCGCAAATGTGCCTTGGGTTGGGCCGGTCCCTTATTCTGGCGCAGGAACTGGCTGAAGGGATCGCGCCCGACCCCGCCGCAATGCTGGCCCAGATCGACGACGGAACCGGTCTGATCTATGCCGAGGCACTGTCGTTCAGGCTTGCCAACACCTTGCCACGCCCGCAGGCGCAAAGCGTGGTGAAGGCCCTGTGCAAAGAGGTCCTGACAAGCGGCCGCCCCCTGCCGGAACTGGCCGCAGCAGCCTACCCGGAGGCGGATTTATCCAACCTATTCGCCCCGGGGTTCCAGCTTGGCACGGCACCTGCCGAGGCACGGGCCTTTGCCGCTGCCGCGTCGCGGGTTGCAAAGTAAACCAAACGGTCTAAAACGTGCCGACATCCGGCGCGGAGCCCCCCACATGACCAAGAACCTGCCGCTCACCTTCATCTTCATCACGGTGGTGATCGACGCCATGGGGATTGGTCTTATCCTTCCCGTCATGCCCGACCTCATCCGCGAGGTGAATGGCGGCGATCTGGGGCAGGCCGCCCTTTGGGGAGGCATCCTGACAACCGTCTATGCCGTCATGCAGTTCGGCTTTGGACCCTTGGTCGGTAACCTGTCGGACAGGTTCGGCCGGCGCCCAGTTCTACTGACATCCTTGGTGGTGATGGCGATCGACTACGTCGTCATGGCCTTGGCAGGGGCAATCTGGCTTTTGTTCATAGGACGGATCGTGGGTGGCGTGACCGCGGCCACGCAATCGACTGCCATGGCCTATGTCGCGGACATCTCTAAGCCAGAAGAAAAGGCAGCCAACTTTGGACTTATCGGCGCGGCCTTTGGGGTCGGGTTCGTGTTCGGGCCCCTGATCGGCGGGCTCTTAGCCAGCTACGGAACCCGTGCGCCGTTCTATGCGGCAGCCGTCCTTGCCGGCGCCAACTTCCTGTTCGGCTACTTTGTCCTGCCCGAAACAGTAACCGATCGTATTCGCAGACCGTTCTCGCTGGCGCGCGCCAACCCTTTTGGCGCGTTCAAGCATATTGGTGCCTTGCCGGGGCTGCGACCCATGCTGGTGCTGATGTTCTTCTACGGGGTTGCCTTCTTTGTTTACCCGGCAGTCTGGGCCTATTACGGCCAGATCCGCTTTGGCTGGGGGCCGGGCATGGTCGGGGTCTCGCTGGCTGTCTACGGCATTTCGATCGCTGTGGTGCAGGGTGTTCTCATCCGTCCGATCCTCGCCCGGATCGGGGATCGGAAGGCGGTGATCCTTGGCCTGATCGTCGAGGTTGCGGCATTCGTCTTTCTTGGCTTTGTCCAGGCCGGGTGGATGGCTCTGGCCTTTACGGTTGTCGCCGCCTTTGGCGCGATTGCCGGACCCGCGCTGCAAGGGATCATGTCCCGAACCGCCCAGGACAACCAGCAGGGTGAATTGCAGGGCATTCTGACGTCGATCAACGCGATTGCCGTGATTATTGCACCGCTGATCATGACCCAGACCTTCTTTTTCTTTACCCGGGAAAACGCCCCAATCTATTCGCCAGGTGCGCCATTCCTTCTGTCTGCGGTGCTGACCGTTGTCTGCATCGGCCTGTTCCTGATGGCCCGACCGACCGCCACGCAGGGCGTCGCCACACAACCGCCGCCGGCCGCCTGATCCCGACCCATGGGGTCGGTTTCAGAAGCGCAAACCCGTTTGGCCAAGCTCAATTCTTAGCCGCGAAGAACACATAAAGGAGGCCCGTCATGGCCCGCATCACCGCCGCTGTCTGTCACGCCTTTGGCCAGCCCCTGACTGTTGAACAGGTTGAGCTTCGCGACCCCATCGCAGGCGAGGTCGAAGTGACCCTGGCCGCGGTCGCCATCTGTCACTCGGACATCACCTATCTGGACGGTGGCTGGGGAGGGTCGCTGCCAGCGGTCTACGGGCACGAGGCCGCTGGAACGGTGTCTTCGGTGGGCGACGGCGTTCGGGGGATCAGCGTTGGCGATGCCGTCGTCGTGACCCTGATCCGGTCTTGTGGCCATTGCGCCCCCTGTTCCTCGGGCAAGCCAGTGATGTGCGACACCTCCTATGATGGCGATCACGGCCCGCTCAGAACGGCGGACGGGGGCAAGCTGCATCAGGCCATGGCCTCTGGCGCCTTTGCCGAAAAGGTGGTTGTGGATCAAAGCCAGGTTGTGCGCATCCCCTCCGATATCTCGATGGAGGCGGCATCCCTGTTGGCCTGCGGCGTGATCACTGGCGTGGGGGCGGTGGTGAACGCGGCGAACCTGCGGGCCGGACAGGACGTGGTTGTCATCGGTGCCGGCGGCGTCGGGCTGAACGCCATTCAGGGTGCCCGGATCGCCGGTGCGCGCCGGATCGTTGCCGTGGATATGTCCCCCGAAAAGCTGGCCATCGCCAAGGAGTTCGGCGCGACGGACGGCGTGCTGGCAACGGACCCAGAGCCTTGGAGGGCCGCCAAGGCCGCTATGGGCCGGGGTGCGGACGCGGTCTTTGTCACTGTTGGGGCCATCCCGGCCTTTGATCAGGGTCCGCAGTACCTGGCCAAAGGGGGCCGGGTGATCATGGTGGGCATGCCCCATTCGGGCGCGATGTCGACCTATGAGCCGGTGATGGTTGCCGCCGCCGGTCAGGGCATGATCGGCTCAAAGATGGGCGATACGGTCATCAAGCGAGACATCCCCTGGATGGTCGATCTGTACCAGCAGGGCAGGCTGAAACTGGATGAGCTGATTTCCGGCCGCTGGACGCTGGATCAGATCAACGAGGCGATCGCCGATACCAAGACCGGATCGGCCCGGCGCAACGTCATCACGTTCTGATCCTCAGAAGGCGTCGTCCCATCCAAAGGCGACAACAGGTTCTTCCTGTCCGCCCAGCTTGCGATAAAGGCCAAGGGCCGCGATGTTGTCAGGCTCTGTCGCAAGCCATATGCCTTGGCAGCCCCTGTCCCGCGCGATTTCCATCAATCGCGCGGTCAGCGCACTGGCGATGCCCCGGCGCAAATGACTATCCCGGGTGCCGACTTCATTGATGAAAAACGAAGGCGGCTTGTCCGGATGCAGCAGTATGGCGCCTGTCGCCATGGCCACCACGAGGTCCCCGTCAAAGGCCAGCACAATCTCGTGCAGCGGCTCGTTCAGGAATGCGCGGGCCTGTTCGGGGATCACCGCCTCATCGAACAACCCGTCGGGAACGGACAACAACAGGTCCAGATCGGCTGGACCAAGCTGCCGTATCGTGATCCCCTCCATGCAAACACCCTCCGACTTATGGGACATGCCCTATGAAACTCGCCGATCTCGACATCATCGTGACAGCCCCGCCCGCCCCCGGCTGGGGGGGCCGCTACTGGATATTGGTCAAGGTGACCACCGACACCGGCATCACCGGCTGGGGGGAATGCTACGCATCCTCTGTCGGACCGCAAGCGATGGACGCCGTCATCCGCGACGTGTTCGGGCGTCACATGGCCGGCGAAAACCCCGAGAACATCGAGCTGATGTTCCGCCGCGTCTATTCCTCGGGCTTTACCCAGAGGCCGGACCTGACGGTCATGGGCGCATGGTCCGGGCTTGAGATCGCCTGCTGGGACATTCTGGGCAAGGACCGCGACCGTCCGGTCCACGCGCTGATCGGCGGGCAGGTGACAGACCGGGTGCGCGCCTACACCTACCTTTATCCCACAGCACCCAGCCATCGGCTGCCCGATTTCTGGGTCGATGCAGACATGGCCGCCGAAAGTGCGGTCGCGATGGTGGAAAAGGGCTATACGGCCGTCAAGTTCGACCCGGCCGGACCCTATACCCTGCGCGCGGGCCATATGCCTGCAATGTCGGACATCTCGCGCTCTGTCGCCTTCTGCAAGGCAATCCGCGAGGCGGTGGGCGACCGGGCGGACCTCTTGTTCGGCACGCATGGCCAGTTTTCAACCGGTGGGGCGATCCGCATGGGGACCGCTATCGCCCCCTATTCTCCGCTGTGGTTCGAAGAGCCTATCCCACCCGACAACCCCGCCGAGCTTGAGAAGGTCGCCGCCGGAGTGCCCATCCCCGTAGCCGTTGGCGAACGGCTTAGCACCAAAGCAGAATTCGCGCAGGCCCTGCGTCACGGCACCTCGATCCTGCAACCGGCCCTTGGCCGGGCGGGTGGCATCTGGGAGGGCAAGAAGATCGCCGTTCTGGCCGAAGCCTACAACGCCCAGATGGCCCCCCATCTTTATGCCGGTCCCATCGAATGGGCGGCCAACGTCCAGTTGGGTGCCTCACTACCCAACCTCCTGATGGCCGAAACGATCGAAACGCCGTACCACAGCGCCCTGATCAAAGGGACATTGACGGTCGAAGGGGGGTATATCCCCGTCCCACAAGGCGCGGGCCTCGGGATCGAGGTCGACGAGGCGCTGGCACGGGCGCATCCCTTCAAGGGCGACGGGTTGCATCTGCAAATGCAGGAGGCCCCGGTCAGCTATCACGAGGTCAATGTGTTTGAAGGCGGTGCGCCCTCAATCCCGGAATAGGCACGGCCAAAGCGCAGGCAAGGCGCTGGGAAGGCTGGTAACTTGCCCCTTCCCTATTCTCCTGCGCTCGGTCAGTCTCGGGCCATGACTACCCGGAATTCCCTTGTGCGTCGGATGGCGGCCCGCGCTGCTGGACACGCCATCACCCTTTTTGCCCGGATCATCGCAGCGCCTCGCGCCGACTGGCGAGGCATTGCGCCGGAACAAAAACAGCGGGTCTACTACGCCAACCATGTGTCCAACGGCGATATGCCGATGATCTGGTCGGTTCTGCCCGCCGCCCTGCGCCGCCAGACCCGCCCTGTCGCAGCGGCCGACTACTGGCTCAAGACCCCTTTGCGGGCCTTTGCCGGGGCCGAGGTGTTCCGCGCAGTCCTGATCGACCGGCGACCCGAGGCCCGCACCTCGGACCCGATGGAGGCGATATTGGCCGCAATTGCAGAAGGGTCATCGCTGATCATCTTTCCCGAAGGCAACCGGAACATGACCGACGACCCTCTGTTGCCGTTCAAGGCGGGCCTGTACAACATCGCCAAAGCGCGACCCGACGTGGACCTTGTCCCCACATGGGTGGCCAACCTGAACGCCATCCTGCCAAAGGGCGAGGTCATTCCCCTGCCCCTGATCTGCACCGTGACCTTTGGCAGCCCGGTCCACATTCAGCCGGACGAGGGCAAGGATGCCTTTCTGGCCCGGGCCAGCACGGCGCTGTCAGACCTTGCCCCACCGCCGCACGACCGGGTGGCAAAGGGCGAAGAGGCCCGGCCGTGACCAGTACGACAGGTGACATTGCGCTGCTGGTCATCGGCACTTTCGCCCTGCTGACAGCCCTGACCTTTCTTGGTGAAGTGCTGGCCCTGCGCAGACCGGGACCGGTGGTGGAAACCTACCGGACCCGCGTTCACAGCTGGTGGGCGATGGTCATCCTGTTCGGCCTTGCCCTGATCTTGGGACAGGCGGGGGTGACCCTTCTTTTTGCCTTTGCCGCCTTTGCCGCGTTGCGAGAGTTCCTTACTTTCTCGACCAAGGCGCGGGCCGACCACCTGTCGCTGGCGTTGGCCTTTTTCGTGGGCCTGCCCCTTCAGTTTCTTTTTATCTGGCTTGGATGGACCGGGCTTTTCACCGTTTTCATCCCGGTCTACGCCTTTCTTCTTTTGCCGATCGTGTCGGTCTTGAGGGGCAACTCGGACCGGTTCCTGATGCGGGTGGCCGAGACGCAATGGGGGCTGATGATCTGCGTCTATTGCGCCAGCCACGTCCCTGCCCTGATGACCCTTGATATTCCCGGCAGCGGCGACCGATCGGTCCTTCTGATTGCCTTCCTGATCATGGTGGTCCAGCTGGGCGACCTACTGGATTTCTGGTTCGGACGGCGGATCGGGCGCCGCAAGATCGCGCCGGGCCTGTCGCCCAAGACCTGGGAAGGGATGCTGGCCGGCATCGCCTCTGCCGCTGTTATCGGGGCGGTGTTTGCCTGGCTCACACCCTTTGGCGTTCTGGGGGCGGCAGGCATGGCGGCCCTTGCCTCGGCCACCGGGATGTTCGGTAACCTGGTGCTAGCGGCGATCAAACGGGACAAGGGTGTCAAAGACTGGAGCCATCTGATCCCCGGGCAAGGCGGGTTTCTCGATCAGTTGGACAGCGTGCTTTTTGCGGCGCCGGTCTTTTACCATGTGGCGCACCTTGTCTGGATGCCCTGAGCCTTCAGCCCCGGGACATCACCAGAAGGCCCGCGATGATCAGGGCAAGGCCTATCACCCTATGGGCCTGCACTGGTTCGTTGAGGAAAACGATGCCCGAAATGCTGACCATGACAAAGCTGATGCTGACAAAGGGATAGACCAGCGACAGATCGGCATGCCGCAGTGCGGACAGCCACAACAATGTCCCCACGCCGTAAAGGGCAAGGCCCGTCAAGACGAACGGCGAAGTCAGAAAGGCCATCGCCTGCTGCATGACACCCGCATCGGGGGCAAGATCCAGCCGGTTGACCCCCGACTTGAAGGCCGTTTGCGCAGCCGCCAACAGCGTAACGCTTATAAAGACAAGGGCAAAACCCAGAAGGCTCAAAACAAGGCCCCCCCTATGGGAAAGCGTTGCGCCACAACGATGAGGACAACACATAGTCCGATGATCATCCGGCTTTGACGGTCCTTGAGGGCAAAAACCACCGGGTCATCGTCGATCTTGCCCCGCTTGGCCCAGATCCATGTCCGAAAAGTCCATTGGGCGAACAGAGGCAGCAACAGCCAAAGGACATAGGGGCTTGCATAGGTCTCTGTCACCGCGTCGCTGTTGAGAAACAGGGACAGCGTCAGGATCGCGAGCGCGCTGTTGGCGATCCCGAACATGGCGATAAAGTCGATTTCGTCGGTCTCGTAATTGCGCTTTCCGATCCGACCAGTGCCGGTGCTGCGCGCCACCTCGATATAGCGTTTGAGGTAGGCCAGCCCGAGGAAGAAGAACAAGGCAAAGTTCAAAAGCCATGGCGACAACGGCACCGAAATTGCGACGGCTCCAGCCAACAGGCGAACGGAATACAGCAGGGCCAGAGTGACGACATCGACAGTCGAAAACTGTTTGAGGTACAGCGAATAGGCCATCGTCAGCCCGACATAGCCCAACAGGACCAGACCAAAGGCGGACCCGATCAGGCCAAAGCCGCCGACAAGACCAACGCCCAGGAGGAAAGCCGCCGCCTTGACGCCGGTGATAGGCAACAAGGTCCCGGCTGCGAACGGCCGGTTCCGTTTGGTCCGATGGGCACGGTCAGCCTCTATGTCGACCAGGTCGTTGAGGATGTAGATCGCCGAGGCGCAAAACGAAAACATCAGGAACCCGATGATCACCATGATCAGATTTGCAGGCTCGGCATAGCTTGCGGACAGAATCATCGGCACGAACAGCAGCGCGTTCTTGGACCATTGGTGCGGGCGCATCGCTTTGAGCAGGACGCGACCGGTCGGAACCTGATCCTGAACCAACACTCCGCCGTCGGACAGGTGGGTGGCGTCAGGCGCAACGCCAATCGGCGGATTGACATAGCCCCTGGCGGCAGCTGCGTCCCAGATCGGTATATCGTCGTTAGAATTGCCAATATACTCAAAGTCATCGCTGCCGGCGTCCTGCCGGATGGCATCCAGCTTGGCCCTACTTTTCATGTTGCGGCCGGGTTCCGACGCAATGACAGCGTCAAAGATGCCCAGATGCTCTGCGATCCGATCGGCAGCGATCCGGTCGGCTGCAGTCGCCAGAACGACCCTTCGACCGAGGGCACGGGCGGCCTTGGCGTGGTCAATGACCGCCGCAACGTAGGGCAAGCTTTCTGGCACAAAGTCGACATGCTCGGCCAGATAGCGCTTGACCCGTGACCACTCTCTCTGGGCCAAAAGGCGGGTCAGGGCGCCAAAATGCTCGGGCCGCGCGGCGGCCTGCACCAACATTTCCTGCGCCAGATCGGACCGGATCAGCGTCCCATCCAGATCAATGTAGAGCGGTATGGACTCTTCCATATGCGGTTGTCTTCCTGCCCCTGCGGGTCCGGACCCGGACCCGTCCACAATGCTTTGCCACTGATGAAGCCCTTCTACCGTCAACACATGAGTTTGGCAGGGCAACCGTATGTCATTCTTGTGTCAGGCCGAAAATTGTCCGCTGGGCAGTCACATTGCCCCGATATTGACCCGGTTTATTCGCATTTGGGGACGTTTGACCGCCTAGGATGATGACGTAATCGGTTAGGCTTTGGGCCAAGCCCTGCACCATACAATAAGGACCCCACGACATCGGGCAGGCCCGACCGGCACCGCAGACAAAGACAACCGCTGGCAGGAGAGCGTATGACAACTCGTCGCCAAGAATGGGCCAATCGGACAATTCCGATGGTGCTGATCCTTTTTGTGCTGGCTTGGGGCGTTCGTCTTGTCGGCGTCGATGTTGGCTACTTTTTCGGCGACGAACGTATCAACGATGCGGCCCGGGCCATGACTGGCCAGTTGATCCCCGGCCAGCATTTCTATCCGCCCTTTCTTAATTACATCAACGCCGCTGCCTTTGCCGTTCTTTACGCAGGCGGGCGTGTCCTTGATGTCTGGCCCGATACGGCGGCGTTCCGGGCGCAATACTTTTCCGATCCTCTGCCCTTCTACGTCACCGCCCGCGTGGTGGTTGCCGGGCTTGCCGCACTGACAGCCCCGGCGTTCTACCTTGTCGCGCGGGCGCTGCGGATCGACGGATGGTATGCGGTGGGCGCTGGACTGTTGGGCCTGATGTATCCTTTGGGGGTCTATCAGTCGCATATCGCCAAGTCGGACGTGGCCCTTGCCAGCTTTGCCGTCCTGACCCTCCTCGCCCTGATCCGGCGACATCAGCCGCAGGCAGGTGGTCGCGAGGATGTCGTGCTTGCCGTTGCTGCAACGATTGCCATCAGCTTCAAGCATTCGTTCGTGTTCCTGCTCTTGCCGCTTGTCATCGTTCATATCATTGCCTTGTGGCGTTCGCGGTCAGGGGCCGAGGCCGGCAAATCTTTTTTGCGGGCCATGCTGACGGTGGGCCTCCTTTGGCCCATCCTGAACATCGGAACTGTTTTGGATTTTCAGGAGTTTCTGGCCTACCAGCGGATTCAGAGCCTGATGTCTCATTCCGACGGCAGTTTTCTTGAGGCGGTCCGTCTTTTTGGCACCCTGGCAGCAGGCCAGGTCAGCGGGATCACCATCACGGGCGCCCTTCTTGCCCTGACCTTTCCGATCTAACTTCAAAGCGGGCTTTGCAGGTTGCCTCAACGCGGGTTGCTTGCCGGCATTTGGGGGGCGATTGTCCTGTCAATCTTGATCGAGTTGATGATTGTCGGAACCCGCCAACCGGTTCACCTGTGGTTGCCGCAACTTGCCTGCCTGCTATTGCTGGCGACTGCTATGATCATGGATCTGATGCGAGGGCGCCTTGCGTGGATCGGGTCTCTCGCCTTTGGTGCAACCGTTGTCCTGTCCGCGTGGGGCGTCGTATCCGTCGCCACCCAGGCCACAGCGGTTCCGACCGCGACCGAGGTCGAGGCGATTTTGATGAAGTCCTACCGGGACCGCCGCATCATCTCGTATGACCGCTTTCAGGTCCCTCAGGCGGCCGAGGCTATTGCCATGGTCAGGACACGAAATGAGCGGCTGGCCGAGCGTTACGACGTCATCCTTCCCGATGTTGCGCCCGAACGCACGACCGGTAAAGGGAGCGGGGACGCTCTGTTCCACATGCAGATGCCCAGTGGGATGTTCGGCCTCGAAGATGTTGCCGAAGACGACATGGAGGGCCTCATCCGTCCCTTTGCCTGGCCGCTTCAACCGCAGGAATGGCAGTTGGACTACTGGCTTGATCAGGACTTTACCTTATTTTTGGTCGAGGATTTTGACTACCTCTCGCGGGTGACGCCCTCAGCCCTTTGTCGTAGCTTCTACCAAGAGTTGGCGGACAGATGCGCCCTTGTGGACACCATACCGCCCCGAAAACCCCTGTTTCTTGAAGGGGAGGTCAGCCTGTTTGACTGCATAGAACTGACCGAAAGCGCGCAGGCCCGGAACGACTGACTGCCGTGGCCTCCGGTTTCGACTTTGACGACACCGGCTTCGGGACATAGGCTGCAAATCTTGTTGGATAAACAGCGCATGAGGTTTCGCAGCGTGGTGGCGAAAGCATCATCCAAAGGTCAGAAAATTGGATACCTGGTGCCGCAGTTTCCGGGCCAGACCCATATCTTCTTTTGGCGCGAACTGGCCGCGCTGGAAAGGCTTGGGGCCAGGGTCCGCTTGTTCAGCACCCGAAAACCGCCGCCAGGCTTAATCTCGCATTCCTGGTCGACCGAGGCGATGGAGCGGACAACCTATTTGGGTGAGGCCGGTCCCATCGCCGGTTTACGCGCCCTGCCCCGGATGCCCTATGGACAGATCCTCAAAGCCATTGGATCAGAACCAGCCAGCTTCTTTCGTGACCTGGCCGTAACGATCCCTGCCGCGCGCGCCCTTTGCGACCATTGCCGGGCCGACGCCATTGATCATGTCCACGTTCATTCCTGCGGTCGGGCGGCACTGATCGCAGCGCTCGCCCGCGCGATGGGAGGACCAACATATTCCCTGACCCTTCACGGTGAGCTTGACGCCTACAGACCGGGGCAACGGTTCAAATGGCAAAGGGCAAGCTTTGCCACAGCCGTCACCCGAAAGCTGATCGCGGACCTTCGATCCGCAATGCCCGAGGTGTTGCCCGACACGCTGCTCTTGCAGCCCATGGGCGTCGACATCGATGCACTTACGCGCGATCGCCCCTACGTGCCCCATGCGCCCGGCGAGACCCTCCGCCTGTTCTGCTGCGCCCGGTTGAATATCATCAAGGGGCACGTCGACTTGCTTCAGGCGGTCAAGCAGCTTCTGGAGACCGGTCAGCCCGTCGCACTAGAACTGGCCGGAGAGGACGATGAGGGGGGCGCCGGATACCGACGGGTTATCGAGCACGAGATCAAACGCCTTGATCTTCAGGATCACGTAACCCTCCTTGGTGCAATCGACGCAGAAACTGTCCGTCAGAAACTTTTATCCGCCCACATCTTTGTCCTTGCCAGCTGGATGGAAGCACTTGGTGTGGCCTATATGGAAGCGATGAGTTGCGGTGTACCCGTCATCGGAACCGACGTAGGCGGCGTGGCAGAGCTGATAACAAGCGGACAGGACGGCATCCTTGTGCCGCCGCGGGATCCGTCCAGCCTCGCTGCCGCCATCCGATCAGTGGCCGAGGACAGCGACCTGAGCCAAAGGCTCGGTTCAGCAGGGCGCGACCGCGTCGTTGCGGGTTTCAGTTCAGCGCGCGGGGCCGAAACCCTGATGCAGGGGCTGGCGTCCCTGACGGGCGGGTCCCATGACGCAATATGAGCAGGGACTGCCTGTGCCGGCCCCTAACTGCTTTCCAACAGCCCCTCAAAGACCGCAAAGTCATGTCCCAGCCTAGCAACATCCACGGGGTATCCGCTCGTGCGGTAATAACGCTCAATCGCGCGGGCGATGGTGGCAAACTCCGGAAGGGAACCTGTGAACTCCTCCGGGCTATCTGGGCTGAGCTCTGCCAGGTCGCGATAGACCCAACTCGTTTCAGGCAAGCGGGGGTCAGCCAAGGTGTCGATCATGCGTTTGCGCACATCAATCGGTTCGTGTCCTTCCGTATCGGCAAAGCCCAACGGGCTGGCGCTTGCAACATAAACTGTCTTGCCCACATGTTTGCCGGCAAACACACGCAGCGTCGTGACTGGATCTTTCGGATGCAAGATACGGTATCCGGCAGGCCTGTCGGGATCGGCAAGGCGCAACGCAATCTCGGAGTTCCCAACTGTCAAAGCCTTAGGATCGGTCAAGGTAATGCCGGGGGTCGGGTGGTCAAAGAATTCGGACTGCAGGATGTCCTCGGTCAAGGTTCTTGCCCAAACCACATCACCGCAGACAGGGGCAGAATAGGTGACAAGTTTGACATTGTCCCACGGCCAACGCCGCAGTTCTGCAGGCATCGCCGGACCATGACCCGATGGACCAAACTGGTCCCCCAGCATTACTGCACTCAGGAAATGCTGCGCCAGACCGGCCCCCATACTATGCCCCGTCACATAGATACGGCGGGGCGCACGGCCCCCTGTCCCTTGGGCCAAATGGATGAGGCTCGCGCGGATCTTTGGCATCGCGCTGCGCAATGAATGAGCGATCCCCCGGTGGACCTTGCCCACCGTCGAGATATCGCCAAACACCTCGGGTCCGATCAGGCGATATCCAAAGTCCGTGATCCAGTCGGGGTTTCCCTCGGCGTTCTCGGTGCTCAGCGCCCGTAAGGCGGCCCGCACAGCCGAACCCGAGCGGCTGCCCCGGAAAACAATGTGGATATCGTAGTCAGAGGTACCGGCAATATGCCGTTTGAGGACGAACCCCAGCATACTTTGCGATTCCGGCTGGTCAGGTTCACCTTTGTCACCTGTCCCGCCTTCAAATGCGATCAGGACATCGCGTGCGCTTCGCGCTGCCAGCAGCCCCGCACTTGCCACTTGGGTCAACCGAACCTCATGCTCTTCGCCACTCCTCGGGCGGTAGCACATCAGAACATCGCGGATTTCGCCGGTGATTGCCTGCAATGGCTTTTGTTCTGTCCAGGTTGTTTCAAGCAGGCTCAAAGCGGGGAACCAGGGTCGCAGCGTGTCGTACCGATAGAGCACCGGATCATGGCTGGGGTTGTTGGCAAAGCCCGCCAAAGAGCCCGGGCCGCGATAGCCCGCAGGTGTCGGCACACGCGCTGCCAACCTGGCAACGGAAAAGCGCGCCCAGTCGCGCGCCTTGCCCATAAAAGCATTGCGGGCGTCATCATTGCCATGCTTTTCAAAGAAGGGGTCAAATGGCCAGACGAGGGTCTGCGCCCAAAGCTGATAGCACAGAATACAAAGGTCCAGGTTGTAGACGACCGGATTGTACGCAAGCCCTTAAAGATCAGCGTCAGAGAGGCTGGCTTGTGCAATGGGGATTGGTCCGCTGCTGCAAGCGCTCAACAACGCGGTTGACGCACCGCCAAGCAATAGGCTGCGGCGGCTGGTTTTCGTCCCTGCCAAGCGCGCGTTCGCCCTAACCTCATGCTCTGTGCTTTCCTTGAGGTTGGACATTCCGCGGCTCCTGTATTCAGTCAAACCCCTCAATCGATACCAGTCCTTGGGCAATCTTCGGAACTCAGCCGGATTACCCTAGCTCAAGGGGATTACTCACTTCGATAGGCTATGGTCAGCCCCAAGTCCACTCGCTCGAAAGCTGGAGGGCCGGCTCGACGCAAGGCAGGCGGCTGTCAGGCGCGCGGTCGACAAAGCCGGGAACCAATCTGCTACCTTCTCAGAAGCTCTGGACACTACCCGGCCACTCTTATGTCAGCTGTCGTCGACCGCGGACATGGCAAAGACAAATCAGTTCAAGACCGGTTTCGCCAATATTCCTGCCACGGCGGACATTCAGACGGGTCCAAACCAATTGCTTCAAGAAACGCCGGAACCACACTGCCATGCTTCTCCATCGCGGCTTCATAGCAAAGCGTTTGGCAGCCAGGCTGAAAGAAGGCCTCAATGCTGGCATCATCTGCCAGCCATGAACTCAGTTCATAGTCAAAGACGCTTTCGACATCTCCGACGGGCCGCCCAAACTTTGCAAGGGCCCCAGCCGTCTGCTTTTTCCAGCTTTCGAGCCAATCCTGGCGCTCTCTTAGAAATAGAACCGTGCGAACCTCGAACCCTTGGAAAACCAAATCAAAGATTTCGCGCTCGGAAGGGCGTCTGAGAAATGAAAACGCCTCCGCCGATATTATCAAAGCATGACCAGGCTTCGCCATAAGCCTTTCATTTATGCGCAGTGCCTGTAGCCGCTGCTGCTCAAGAGTAGGTGCCGCCAATTCAGGGTAGCGAAGCCTTATTGGCGTGTTCAGTTCCGGCCTGATGATACAATGAGCAATATCAAAGCAGTTCACCAGCGCCGTTGCTCGCCTCTTGGGAACTACTTCAAAAAGGTTCTCAACCGTGGCCAATCCAAGATTCGCAAGATATTCTGCGTTGTCCGCAAGGTAGTGTTGAATCGAAGTTGAACCTGTCTTGTGTTTTCCAGCATGCAGAAAAATCGTCCGAGGCATCAATCCGCCCTTGCATCAAAAAAATTCATCAACTCCGATTTTCCAAATTTCCGTTCGTATAGCGCAATATCCTCTGCATACATCGCTTTCACTTCCGAGGCTATCTGCTCATCAAACATAGCTTTGGGATCAGGAATATTTCCCTGCCGCTTCTGCTCCAGAATCTCGACTACCGGAATATCCATTGGATCTTTGAAGTCGGGCATCACCTTGAGCTTGGCAGTATCGTGGCGCAAGGCATCGCGGGTATCGATAATGCTAATCCCAGTCTTTCTTTCAATAGTTGATGCCGCATGCGGAAAGTCTTCTAATCGAAAATAGTCATCATATTCCTTGTACAGAAGGAATGCGGATTGGTGGCGCAAATGTATGTCATATCGGGATACTGGGGTCTTCTTTAGTTCAGCGAGAAGAGTTCGAAAAGTCAGGTCGTGAGGATGGAACGAGCGGTTCCTCAAGTTTCCAAACAACCATGCCTGCATATCCAAATTGACAAATTTATCCATGAACGCACTGTATATCCTTTGATAGGGACAACGCAGTACGACAAAAGTATAATCAGACAGGAAGGCAGTTTCCGTGTTTACGTTGAAGGATTTGTTATTCGCATGAATCCAGTTTATGTCAGAAATATCCGAGATACAGCCGTTGGCGACCGCAACAGAAAACCGCATGGTTGAGCAGGCATTCTTCGGAATCCAAGTATAGCAGGCTGAGGCCGAATATATCCTCATCGTCTGGCCCAGTGCAAAATTGTGACTCTGGTTTTGCGCGAGTGGCCCAGTACTAGAACTGGTGTGCATAAACTCTCTGCGTTTCATAATGAATTTTCCAATCCTTAGAATATCTTTTTAGCGGGCAATGTGTGAAGTAATGAATACAAGGGCCAGTCCCAAGCCGTTGAAATAACTCAACTCAGCTGTTCGAGAATTCTTCTCGCAACAAAATTTGGTCCATTTTGATCCTTCATTTTGGATGCGAACACAATAGCATTGGCTCGCATCTTCTGGAAATCAAAATTCTTCAACTTTTCAGGCGTGTCATCATTTCCAATGACCAACCCAACGCCCAACTCCTCAATCAGTTCACCAAGTATCTGGTGATTCCGATGTGTTGGCACCACAACCACCGGCACACCGTTGGACAATGCCTGATAGGTCGAGCCACTACCTCCCTGCGTGATCGCCAACGCAGCATTTTGAAGAAGAGGCGCAAACGGAAGTTGCTGATAAGAGTGGCATTTGACCTCAAGTTCGCTCTCTTCCGGAGCGCAGGGTCCAACATATACCATCTCAACAGCACCGCAGAATCGGGCTAGCCTATTTATCAAATCTGGAAGCATCCCTATGTGACCAGTAGAACCCATCGACGCCAACAAAACATTTCGGATCGCTAGCAAATCAACAGGAAGTTCGCCTGGCAACTCCCAAAAGCAGGCGCCGCAAGATTTCTGTTTCTCATTCTGTAGCCGAAATTGGTCTACGAGAGGCTGTGGATCAGCAAATAGAACTTCATCTGCATCATAGAGCGGATCAGGCGATTCCAACTCTTTCAATCCCTTCGCTCGGCGGATTGTATTGATTACTTCTTTGAGATTTGAGAATTTTCTTTGCTGGACCGTTTGAGCACCAGCCTGTGCAAGAAAGACATTGGTCACAAGTATGCGAGGGATCGATGGCCAGTCTATCACTGATTGCCAACCGACCGGCTCAATGTCACACAGGATTAGATCAAATTTCTCAGAAGAAAGTAGCCTTTCAATTTCGTCAGCAAACCCTTCGAAAGACGCAGTGTTCACTTGATGCGGAATGGCGGATAGACTGAAACCACTTTCCAGGATCAGGCTTAGAAACCGGGAACGATCTGGAATAGAAAAACGGATGTTAACATCCGCCAGATCTCGAAGGGCAGACGCAATCGTCAGGAGCCTTGAGATATGCCCCAGCGCAGGCCCGGCGATGAACAATATCTTTTTCACACTGTTTCATCAACAAGCGCGTCAGCCTTGTCAATCAGGTAGTGCCAAAGGCAACGCGGTTTCCCCGCTCATGGCACTTACGGAAGACCACACCGATCTGCTGGTGTAGGGGGCTGTTGTCTTCTCTGTCCTCATGACACGCGATTCACAAACGAAGACAAGCCATCCCCTTGTAATTATGGCGATCCCACGAGGACTCGAACCCCGAACCTGCTGATTAGAAGTCAGCTTGCCACCTGTATTCTATCAGCATAACCTGGCTTTCTTTACGGATTAACAGCTGTATATTGACACTTTTGCCTACTATCTGTCTACTTTGGTCTGTCTACTTTCTGTCTACTTTCCATATAGCAGGATATCGTGATGAAGCTGACTGATACAGTTGTCCGCAAGCTTGAGCCGTCAGACAAGGACCAGTTCGTTAGGTGTGAGTACACTCGAGGCTTTGGCGTGAAGGTGTCCCCTACCGGCAGGAAGACGTTCTTCGCTGAGGGAAGAGTGCGGGGCGCCGGAACAGCCCGGAAGGCAATTGGGACGTACCCCGTGTTCTCCTCGGAAAGAGCGCGGAAAGAAGCCCTGACACTCCTCCAGCGTATGCAACAGGGTACGTCACCCAAGGCAGAAGACGCCCGCATCAAGGCCGAGGAGAGCTTCAAAGGCACCACCCTGAGGCAAGTCTTTGTTGAATACATCGAGACACGATCCCTTAAGCCCAAGACAGCCTATGACTACCGCAGCGTCATGAACACGGTGTTCGAGCAGTGGCAGGACAAACCCATCGCCTCGATTTCTAGGAATGAAGTCCTCAAGCATTTCACCAAGGAGAAGGACCTGAGGGGTCACGCTACAGCCAACAAAGCCTTCAGGATGCTAAGCGCACTCTGCAACTACGCCAAAGCAGATGAACTTAATGGCATGCGGCTGCTTACTGAGAACCCCGTGGACGTGTTGAAAGAAAAGAGGATACCGCGCTCCAACAAGCCTCGTGAAACCTACCTGCTGGAAGCCGACATTCATAAGCTGATTGAGTTCTCTGACACTTATGACGACTGGTTCGCTAGGGAGGGTGCTAGGCCACAGCATCGGGTCACAAGCCAAGGGATGCACCTGATCCTACTGCTGCTCTACACTGGCTTGAGACGGAGCGAGGGCTTGGGGCTGCTCTGGGAAGACGTTGACCTCGAGACGAAGTTGCTCATTGCACGCGACACAAAGAACAATACCGACCATAGCATCCCGCTATCACAGATGGTGGTTTGGATCCTGAAGGCCCAGAAGAAGAACTCTGGTGAAACACCTTGGGTCTTTCCTAACCGCAATCAGACTGGTCCAATGGTTGAGCCAAAGAGCCAACTCAAGGCAATCTGTGACGCGACGGGCCTCAAGTTCACCTTGCATGACCTCAGAAGAACCTTTGCCACCCATGCCCACGCCGCCGGAGTAGACTTCGAGTCCGTTCGCAAGGCAATGAACCACAAGTCAGGTGGGTCGATTACAAGTAGCTACATCATCAGAAACGTAGAGGTACTACGTCCCGTCTTCGACAAGATCTGGGAGCAGTTCTGGGAGTACCACGATCCTGGCAGATTCGATGAGTACAAGCATCCTGAGAACTACGCACAAACCGAAGACGACGGACCACCGGATCTAGGGAAGTTCTTCAAGGATCGCTCTGGTTAGCTGGAGGTAAACCGAAAGCTCCGGTATCTACTCACATCCCCAGCCGTCGTTGTCACGGTCAAGGCCATAAACATCTGGTCCTACAACCCGGACCGCTCCCCACACATATGCCGGCCCGTTGCCTGAGCCACCGCCAGCTCCCCGATCTTAGCGTGGAGCTCCTTCACCTGCTCCTCGTCAATCTCCGGCCTCTTGCGGCTCCCGCGCTCGAACACGCCTGACGCGCCTTCGAGCAGGGCGCGTTTCCATTGGTGGATCATCGTCGGATGCACCCCGAACCGGCTTGCCAGCTCGGCTGCCGTTTCCTCGCCCTTCAGTGCCTCCAGCGCGACCTTCGCCTTGAACTCAGGCGCGTGCTGCTTCCGTTTCGACATCTCTGATCTCCTTCTCGTCGAAGATCAGCAGACCGCAAATCATAGCTTATGTCAGTGTCCGAATTTCGGGGGGTAGCTCAGAATGTGTGGGGTCTGTAATCAGTGGATCGACGCTCAGACTACATGCACTTCCTAAGTATTACGTAAATTCCCTCAACTTAGAAATCCCAACGCAGATTGACCGAAGCCGTCTGGTTGAGGAAGTCATTGCGGAACTCGACATCGTAGCGTGCACTGATCTCCATTCCGTTCGCCGCCGTATGGCTTAGGCCGAAACCACCGCGTGTCATCCATGGTGACGGGTCCAGCCCAAGGGTCGTGAACGCAGCACCCGGCGCGCCTGCAAAGGCTGCTGTAATGCTGTTCTGGCTTTGCATGGCATCATAAGCCACCCCCAGATTGGCTGTCACAAGCGCGTTGAACCCAAGCTGGTAGTCGACCCGGCCGTCAACCCCGAGGACCAATTCCTCCGAGCTGCGCTCGCTCACGTCGAGGTTAAGGCCGCCTGCACCCGTTTCCGTGTAGGCGTCATCCCTAATCTGCGTGTAGGCGGCGCTGATAGAGGGCGTGAGGGTCGTCGTGTCGCCCTGCTGAAATGTGCGGCGCGCGTCGACGGCAGCTGCAAACACATTGCTATCGTATTGCGACCGCGCAGTAAGCCCAGCCAACGGGATGTCCCTGCTCCCTTCCGTGCTAAGCTTACCCAAGCCGATCTGATAATTGATCTGCGTAGAGGCATCAGCGGCAAAGCTACCATACCCAGTCAACTGATAGACATCCACATCGGCAGAGTTCGGTGCAATCGTGGAATTGCCGGTGACAGTCGTGATTGCATAGGCAAAGGACAGCCCAATCATTGACGCATTGGACACCGAGGTTTCCGTTCCGAACGCCAAGCCAATCGCACGCGCGCTGTATCCTGAAACTCCGCCAAGATCCTCCTGATCGGCCCAGCTGCCAAAAGGCTTCATCCACAACGCGTTGTTTCCGATGAAATCATCGCCGGACGACATGCCGCGATTGACGTCCTGACGGGTGTCAATCACGCGCTTTATTCCCGTCAGGCCTTCACTTGCCGCTGCTTGCGAGCCGCCAACCAGCAGGGGTAGCGCTTGGGTAGCGGCATCGTCCAAGTCTTCCAGTGTTTCAAGCGTGAACAGCGCCCCAATGTTTTCGTTTGCGTCCATCACAACTGCTGCTGGACCAGCCGGGGTGTTAGCCATTGTTGTGGTAGCATACTCAAACGCACCGTTTTCAGACACAAAGACCAAGTCCCAGTCACCTGCATCATGGGTCAGGTCGAAAGTATAAAACTTGACCCCAGTCAAGAAGCCTACCGATTTCGTGTCGGTGTTATCATAGGTTGTTGTACCTTCACCTAGGATTACGCCTTCGTAATCCACATCAGCTGCAGGAGTTGAGCCTTCGGCAATTCCAAAGGTCAAACCAGAGATGCCCCAGTCGGTGCTATCGGTCACAGCCAGCTGGCCGTATTCACCTGCTCCGCCACCAGCAATCATGGCATTGTAGGCAGCGGGAGCCGTACCTGTGAATGCCAGGCCCGCTTGACGGTTCGTCAGAGTCGTTATCGTGCCTTGGTTGCGCACACCTCCACTGATCGTACCAAGGTTTTCCAGGAGGCTGATCGTTGCTTCATTGTGAATGCCATAACCCAGCGTGTTCCCGCTGCCAGCACCACCAGAAATCGTACCTGCAGCAGCGTTTTGGATCGTGGTGGTGCCACCTGTTAGGCTGACACCCGCGCCACCAATCACGCCAGTGCCGCCAGTGATTGTACCAGTGTTGGTAACACTGTTCGTACCGCCTGTCAGAAGGACACCGGCACCACCATTGCCCGCCGAACCTCCAAGGCCGCCTATGCCAGCCAGGCCACCATCGCCCGGGGCACCCCCCAGACCGCCTGCGCCGGGGTCTCCGCCTGCGCCACCATCACCGCCAGCACCGCCGTTGCCAGCACTAGAAGTGTTCACCGGTGCTCCGACCCCAGCTGCTACTGCAAAGCCAGAAGTTCCGCTCGCACCATCAAATCCATCTCCTTGTCCAGGACCACCAGCGCCGCCAATACCGCCGGCCAAAAGGCCAGAACCACCATTACCACCGAAACCGCCCGGGCCTGTTAAGCTCGCACCACCATCACCACCATCACCACCAATTTCGGCACTATCACCACCGGCGCCACCACCACCGCCAGAACCATCTATTGCGTTTCCGCCGAATCCGCCTGCCCCGCCGTAGACACCGGAACCACCTGAACCACCGGCTCCACCGTTGTCCGTGCCCACAGCGTCTCCACCAGCGCCACCAATGCCACCAAAGCCGACCTGCCCATCTGCGCCCGCCGTAGCACCGACACCCCCAACGCCCGCAGCGCCACCATCACCGCCAGCACCGCCGTTGCCACCATCACCAAACCCATTAGTAAAATAGCCGTCTACACCAGCGCCACCATCACCGCCGTCGCCACCATTACCACCGTCTCCATCGACACCTGCGACGCCAGTGCCTAGCGCTGCACCACCGAGGCCACCAGCGCCACCATCGCCACCTGCGCCACCAGTTTCACCCGTGCCCGCAACGCCCGCAGCGCCGTCACCGCCAGCACCACCAAAGCCGCCGTTACCACCAAAGCCGTCTCTTGTTTGGCCTCCAGCACCACCCGAGCCACCATTAGCACTCGGACCACCGTTTCCACCATCACCACCGGCGCCACCGTAACCATCTGCACCGCCTGTCCCGGCGTTGCCACCATCACCACCGGCGCCACCGTTACCACCAGTAACGCCAAGGCCGTTTCCGTTGCCCCCGGCCCCACCGACGCCACCAGCACCACCGGCGCCACCCAAACCAGCTGTACCTGTTGCTCCCGTACTTGTACCGGCTGAACCTGCAATGCCGTCAATACCATCAAACCCGGCGTCACCCCCGACACCGCCTGTGATTGTGCCTGCGTTGAGAATCGACAGGCCGCTTCCCTGAAGTGCCGCACCACCGGCACCGGCGTTGCCGCCTGCACCCCCCTGACCACCCTGACCGCCCTTTCCGCCAGTGCCGCCAGTGCCGCCGACACCGCCCGCACCGCCGAATCCGCCCGCACCATTTGCACCGTTGGCACCAGCCCCACCAGCACCGCCGTTGCCACCATCTCCACCGTCGCCACCAGTGCCACCCGTGCCACCAAAACCACCCAAGCCGCCTGACCCCGCTTCGCCACCGGTGCCACCGGAGACACTACCAATGCTTTCGACTGTGATGGTGAGGCCTGTCCCAGAAATTCCTGCTGACCCATTCTCGCCTGCAGCCCCATCAGCACCGACTGTACCAGTAGCACCCGTAGCGCCTAGTTGTTCCATCCCTGATGATCACATAGACCCTCGCCGATCTGCACTTTTCA
>ERZ887849.428-NODE-428-length-45710-cov-8.737159_pt1 | contig 45710 bp, 41 predicted proteins | sample MGYA00521267_ERZ887849 | MGnify/ENA primary metagenome ERZ887849 (study PRJEB32303, sample SAMEA104408601) | aquatic metagenome | biome: Brackish water; feature: Pelagic; material: water | place: Baltic Sea | collected 2014-06-06T16:11:00 | depth 2,863 m ... | reverse complement strand
CAGTATAGTCCATTTGAAAGCGCTTCTGAACCTATGAAGGAGCTGTTCCGGACTAACTGTGGGGCCGTAGTGGAGTTTGTGCTACAACCACCGGGAGGCACGTTTTAAGGCAGCTTTAGCCCAGCGATGCAACGCTCTTTAGTACCAGCCTAACCAGCTCTGCCTGGCGTGAAACACCTGTTTTGGCAAAAATTGACTTGAGCTGCGCCCGCGCTGTGTGCTGGGAGATATTCTGAGCCTCGGACACTTCCGCCAGGCTAAGCCCTCGCGACAGTAAAATAGCCAGATTAGACTCGGCAGGAGTGAGGTCAAACAGCTGTCCCAGTGTGCTCTGAGAACTGGACTCGTTAAGGTCTGGGTCGGAAATAAATACCGCGACACAGGGGCTTGACTGGCCTTCACCCCATTCCGAGACCGGCACCGGTCGCAACACCAGGCCTAGCTGGGAGCGGTTATTACTGCGCGGGATGCGCAGCGCGCGGATAACTGAAGCTTCGCCACGGTGCAGGGCTTTGATGATGGTTTCCAACGCGTTCTGCAGCTCTCGGTTCTTGTCTCGCCCCTCTATGACGAGGTGCTGTGCTCGTATGCCAAGCCCGTTTTCGCCCTCTAAAAGCGACCGCGCGATGGTGTTCGCGCTGAGCACGCGACCCTGCTCGTCGAGAATAATCGTGGCAACTGCCAGCTGTTCTACCGCGCCTGCGTAGAGGTTACGCTCTGAGGCGGTGCGGCCAAGCGTGGCATAGAGTTGGATGGAGAGGCGCAGATGGGGGGCGATGCGGGTAAGAACGGCCCGTTCTTGTTGGTTAAAAGGGGGCTCTGCGCCCCGCCGCGAGAAGCGCAGCCGAGCCAGCATGCCTCCGGGTTCGACGGTATCCAGCCCAAGGATCCGAAACAGGCCGGCGGATTTCAGGTAGTGCTCATAATATTCTGACGCTACCAGCTCCTCATCGTCGAGAATATCTTCCAGGGCCACAACTTTGTCAGTGGGCAGGTTGACGAACGGGTCCAGGGCAAAAAATTGCTCTCGATAGGCGGTGACCTCCCAGTCTGCCTGGCCAGACAGCATGTCGGTAGCCTCGCTGTCTGCCACGGGGCGTACACTGTTCAGAATGACTCCGCGGTCATCCTCAGCCGGAGGACGCAACACCAGTGATGCCACTTGGCAGTCAAAAATCTGGCGTAGTCGCGGTAGTGCCGAAGACCACGGAGGCTTCTCTAGCGGCCCCCGGTACAAGGCATCCACCAGAGTATCGTAAGCGTCTGGGACGGTGTTTATCACCTCGATATTGAGCGGATCGCACCGCGCGCTCATTTTTCGATACTCGATAGATCCATGGTTACCTCTGCAAGCGGTTTCGGGCGGCCTATGCCCCAGCCCTGCAGGTAGTCAACGCCAATTTCTTGCAGTGTTTTGATAATACTTTCGTTCTCTACGGACTCCGCGATGGTTTCCTGGCCGAGGAAGTGCGCGAGGTCGTTAATCGAGCGGGCCATTGCATAGTCGTTATTGTCGTGATCGATCCCGGTAATGAAGCTACCATCAATTTTGACGTAGTCCACCGGTAGCTCACGCAAATAATTGTGGCTTGCCAAGCTGGTGCCAAAGTCGTCGATGGAAAATTTACAGCCTATGTTGCGAAAGGCGCGCACAAAATCCGCAGCTTTGACCAAATTGGAGATGGTACCTGTTTCGGTAATTTCAAAGCACAGGCGATTAGTGCCCACACCGAATTCGGAGATCTGCTCGAACAGAAAATCGAGGAAGGCGTCATCGGTTACGCTTGCGCCTGAGAGGTTAATCGCCACGCTGGGTACCACCTTTTGCGCCTCGATCAGCGAGTTGATCCAGACAAAGGCCTCGCGCACAACCCAGCGGTCAACCATGGTCATAATGCCGTGACGCTCTGCCGAGGTGATGAAGCTTTGGGGTGAACTCAGGTTGCCATTTTTGTCCCGCACGGCCAGCAAAAGCTCGTAGTGACGCGTATCGGGGCTCTGCGCGCCCATCGCGGTTTTGACAATAGGTTGTGCGCGCAGCATGAAGCGTTCACTGGATAGGGCATCTTCTAGCGCCTGGCGCGACTTGCGGTGCTCACTGCGCAGCGTGTGTACGGTAGCTTCACTAGGCTGGTAAAGGTGTGTGCAGTTGCGACCCAGCTGCTTGGCCTGGTTTACGGCAGCCTGCGCATTAGCCATTACTGACTCTACGTCGGGGCTGTAATCCTGCACGGGTGCAATGCCGACTGACACGGTGAAGCTGACTTTCTCCCCGTCGATATCCACACTCCCGGAGGCTATGTCACTGCGCACCTGCTCCGCGAGCGCCTGTGCCTGCTCAGTGTCGCCATCTACCAGTAAAATGGCAAAGCTGTCTTGTTCGAGACGCGCTGACGAGGTCTTGCGACCATGCAACTGGGCGAGTAAGCGAGAAAATTCGAGCAACACCTGGTCGCCGCTGATGCGGTCATAAATATCGTTGACCAACCCAAAGCTATCGATATTCAGCATCAATACTGCATGCTGCGAGTGATGTGCATGGGCGTGGCGAAGGGCGCGGCCCACTTGTTCAAAAAAAGTATCCCGGTTGATCAGGCGGGTAAGCGGGTCGTGGTTGCGAGCAAAGCTCAACGTTCGTTGCACGTGCTCCAGCGTGTTGTACATGCTCTGGTCGACCACCGACAATCGATCTGCAGGGGCAGGGGGCTGAGCACCTCTGCCGAGCTGGCGTGCCAGCTGTACCTTGTTAAACTCTGCGACTTTTTGGCCACGGTCGTTGACGAACAAAAAGCGTTCCCGGTCCTCGCTGATCCATGCCAGTTGGATGCGGTGCTTCAACCCGGATTTGTCCCGATAATTGAGCCACATCCCTATACCAAGGCTTTCTACGCGCTGCATCCAACGTCGCAAGCGTCGGGTTTTCTCCAGACGTTCCTCGCGGGTGGGCTCCGGCTCATCGGGTAGGTTTGCATCGCCGGTGTGCTCACAGACCTCTACGGGGCTGTCGCCTGCGAGTACCGAGCGCAGTTCCTGCAGTACACCCTGAATGGAGACGTTGCCGGGTAAAGCGCTGCTGATTTGTTGTTCGATCAGGTCAATAAACGGCTCAGCCTCCAGGCTCCGTTCAACGCACTGATCCTCGCTGACTTCGCCGTGCAGCTGCTCAAACAGCCAAGTGGCAAGCAGTTGCAGCGTGCGCAGCTGTTCTTCCCACTCCTCGCTGTTGATACCCTGTTTCACATGGGTGAGCACCATCAGGTCGCGCCAGCCCTGGTCCACAAGGTCTTGCAATACATGCGGAATTTGGCCGGGTGGCAGGCATTGACGCACGGCATCTTCCACCGCCTCGCGTGCTCTGCGGAGTTTCTCCTTGCCCTCTTGAGTTTTGACCACACGGTCAATATTGCGAGCGTGCGCATGTGACTGCTGGTGGGAGAGCTGCTCAACACTTTTCAATGCCGTTTCAAACACGGACGAATCACGGTCGTAGTCACGGACAATTGCGGCGACGACGTCTGCTACCTTGCTTTCCAGCATGCGATTGGGGAAGTTGGCGGAGCTGCCCAGCGTTGCCAGCTTATCGACCAGCGTGCGTGCAGGGTGGTCCGGCTGCAGGAAAAACTGGGGTTCGGTGAGGGCCAATCGAGCCAGCGGTATTTGTAGCGTACTGAGGATAGGCTGGAGTTCGCCGCTGACGTCGAGCTTTGAGCGGATGGTCTGGAACAGGCTGTCAATCATTTCCAGCTGGTTGCGATTGTCAGCGCTGATAACCGTGTTGCCGCTCAGCTCCGGCGTCTGGCCCACCAGGAGATCGGCAACATTGGTGTGTTGCTCTGCCATTTGCGGCGCTCGACTCTGTCGCTGCAGCTCGCCCAAAGCGCTAATCAGCTTTTGGGTATCCAGCACAGCGCCTTCATGTTGGGGCGGCTGTTCTGCCTCGCGTTTGAAGTTCAGCGCGTTAACTACCGATGCATACAATTGCTGCGGCCGATTATCGACAATTGCCCCCCCCGTGCCGGGTTCAATAGGTGCCTGTGTGCGCTGTCGCGACCGTTCTGGCCGTTTGTCGGCTTTGCGCAGCAGCGAACCCGCCGCGAGAATTTCGCCCTCAAGGTCTGGCCGAATGCCCGCTTGTTCAAGTATGTCGTTAAGCTCGCGATAGAGGCTGTCGAGATTGCGGATGAAGTGCTTGGTAAAAAAATCGTAAATTCGCTGGGTGGGCTGTGGCGGCACTCGGTACTCTTCGAGCACCAGCTGCAGCAAACGGGCCAGCTGCGCCACATGCTCTGGCAAGCGCAGTTTTAGTGGGTCAACTTGGACCAGGGCTGCGACCCGAATTTGCAGGGCTTCCATACCAATGCGATGCAAGTCCTCGCCCACATGCGCCAGGCGGTCAACCGCAAGATAACTTTCAAAGGCGTGCAGGTCGACAAGGTCAAGCATGCCGCTTTCATCCAGCACGTCCCACCATTGATTGAGCTCTGCCTCGGGGGGAGTCAGGTTGTCGTGGAGACTGCGGTACTGCATAAGGAAGCTGGCCAGCATCCCGCGCTGATGAATTTGCAGGATGCCGATGGCGTCGGTGACTCGAGTGCGTGACACCTGGCCTTGAGCAGGAGCCGGTGCCGAGCGCAGCAGGTGTTCGGTCAGTTCTTCCAGAAAGCGGGCAAAGCGTCGTGCCAGTTCACGTTCGCTAATCTGTCGATAGGTGTCAAGTGTGTTCAAGCGGCTGTCTCCTGCGTAGCGCTTGGCGGCAGCGGTTGTGGCCGAGCGTCGCTGCACACGAGCAGCGGCCAGGCAGGTGTGCGGGTTCAGGTGCCGTGTTGTCTGTAGATCGGATGGGAAAGCTCCCGCCGCAGGCCATCATTAGCATCGCAGTATACCGACACGGTGCTGCGCGACAAGCGGTTGTCATGTTCTGAGGCTGCTTCGTTAGCTCAGCGCTCGGGTGGTTCCGGCAGCGCGAACGCCAAGATAGCATCTCCCGCCTCTGACCAGCCGTGGCCTCCCGCCGCCAGCACCACAAACTGCCGTCCTCCCGGCCGTGCCCGATAGCTCAGCGGAGTTGCATTACCGGTGTACGGCAAACCGTATTCCCAGAGGAGCTCACCGCTGCTGCTGGAGAAGGCGCGCAAGTAGGCATCGGTGGTGGCGGCAATAAAAATCAGCCCCGAGGAAGTGCTGAGTGGCCCGCCAGCGTTGGGTGACCCTGCCTCGAACCAGAACGGCCAAGGTGCTTGGCCACGCGTGGTTCCAAGGGGGCGCGTCCAGACGACGTCACCCGAGCGCAAATCAACCGCCATCAGGCTGCCCCAAGGGCGCGGGTTGCAGGGGGCCCCCAAGGGCGAAAACAGTGGGAAGCGGCGCACACCATACGGGCTGCCGCGCATGGCATAGTGTTCTAGTGGGTAACCCGCTGAGGGGTTCAGGGCATCGTATTGCGCGCGCGGGATGAGCTGCACCACCGTGGCCAGATGCATTTGATTGACGATCAGCAGGCCGCGCTGTGGATCAATACTGACGCCGCCCCAGTTAATGCCACCCGTGGTGCTGGGGTAGAGCACGCTGCCTTCCAGGCTGGGCGGCGTGAACATGCCCTCTGAACGATAGCGTGCGAGTTCCTTGCGACAGGCCAGTTTGTCCAGCCACACCAGGCCGTCCATGTGCTCTGGCCCCAGCTTGGCGGGTAGGTGCAAAGGCCCGGGATGCGTGGGGAAGGGCTGTGTGGGTGAGAGCTTTTCCCCCGGTACACCGCTTTGTGGAACCGGGCGTTCTTCGACGGGGTAGAGCGGCTCGCCTGTTTCCCGATCGAGCAGGAAGACATGCCCCATCTTGGTCGCCTGTGCCAACCCTGCGCGGCCTTCACCGACGCCCGGAATTGTAAACAGTGTGGGCTGCGAGGCAACATCATAATCCCAGACATCGTGATGCACGGTCTGAAAGTGCCAGCGCACCGTGCCGCTGGCTTCATCAAGTGCGACCACCGAGGAGCCATAGGCGTCGATGCCATCGCGCTCGCCGCTAAACAGGTCGGGCGCGGGGTTACCTGTGGGCACATAAATCAGGCCCCGTTCCGGGTCGCCGGCAATAGGTGCCCAGACATTCGGGCTGCCTTGATGGTAGCGACTGCGACCGCGGCTGTCGCGGTGGCGCTGCTGATACTCTTCAGAGACCGGTTCCCAGGCCCATTCGAGACGGCCGCTGCGAATGTTAAAGGCACGCACGACGCCAGATGGAACATCTTTGCGTTCGTTATCAGGCACCAGAGCACCGATAATGGCCAGGTCATTTTGAATCCAGGGAGGCGAGGTCGGGTAGTACACTAAAGGCTCGGCGCCACTAATGTCTTCTTTCAACGACACGCGGCCGCGGTCGCCAAAGTCGCCGCAGGTTTCTCCGCTGCGCGCATCCAGCGCAATCAGCTCGGCGTCCCGTGTGCCGTAAAGAATGCGCACGCCGCAGTGTTGTGCGGCCTCCGCGGTTTCAGCCGCGCGCCATAGCGCAACGCCACGGCAAACGGCAGGGTACACGCCGCTGCGTCGGTTTTGCACTTCGGGGTCGAACAACCAGCGTTCTTCACCGGTTTCGGCGTTGAGGGCAAAGACCCGGCCAAAGGGTGTGCAATAGTAGAGCGTATCGCCGTCGACTAGCGGGGTTACTTGCAATGAGGTGAGCCCCCAGTCCCCGCTGCCATCACTGAAGTCTCCCGAATGGTGGCTCCAGGCAAGTTCCAGCTGGCTGACGTTTTCCGGCGTGATGTCACTGAGTTGTGCGTGCTGCCCGGCATCCTCGCCGCCGTAGTGTGGCCAGCCGCGCGCGTCTGCAGTGCTACTTGCGGCCACCGTGTTTGCCGGCTCAAGGTCACTCGCTGCGTGACACCCCACTGCGGCGGCCAAGGCCATGCCGAGCACAACGCCGCTGCCGTGGTGTTTCATGCGGGGCCGCCGGTATTGGCGGCCTGCAGGAAGGCGGGCTTTTCACCACCGCCGTGCACCGCGATGCTGGTCCCGCTGATGTAAGAGGCCAGCGGTGATGCCAGGAACAGGCAGGCGTCGCCGATGTCTTCGGGCACGGCCATGCGACCCAAGGGAATGGTCTGACCGACTGCGGCGACACCCGCTGCATCGCCGTAGTGCAGGTGCGACTGTTCGGTTTCAACCAAGCCGGCAATGATCGCGTTGATGCGCACGCGCGGCCCCCACTCCACGGCCAGCGAGTGGCCGAGGTTAACCAGGCCCGCTTTGGCCGCGCCGTAGGCCGCGGTGCCGGGAGAGGGCCGTATGGTACTGACGCTGGCAATGTTGATGATGCTGCCACCGCTGTCTTGGGTTTGCATCACGCGGTTGGCCAGCTGCGCCGCATGCAGCGCCGAGGTCAGGTTCAGCGCGATAATTGACTCGTGAAAACGGTGCGAGGCTGTGGCCGCATCGGCGTAGGGTGCTCCCCCAGCGTTGTTTACCAGCACGTCCAGCCGGCCAAAACGCGTTATCACCGCCTCAATCAGGGCCTCTAGTTGCTCATACTTGCGCACATCGCAGGCGCTAAAAAAAGCTTCCCGGCCGTCAGCGGCGGGCAGAATATCAGGTGGTGTACGGCCGCAGATGGCCACATCAGCCCCCGCCGCCATGAAACGCTCACTGATGCCTCGGCCGACGCCTTTGCCGCCGCCAGTGACGAGCACCACGCGGCCGGTGAAATCGATAGGGTTCTGCATACTTTCCTGCTCCTTGCGACGGATAGCGGGCAACTTGTGATCGGCGTGTGAATTGCCTAAGATGCCTCGGCCTTGTGCATCCTAACCTGAGCAGAAGAAAACGGGAAACGGCGCTGGGGAACCGGTTATTTTTCGGGCAGATAGAGGCGCTGTCGGTAGACTTTGCTGAACCAACTGTCCCTCCACCAAGTCATCAGGATACAAAATTATGTCAACTGAATCTCTGCCTGTACTGGCCATTCTCGGCGGCACGGGTGATCTGGGTACGGGCCTGGCACGGCGCTGGGCACAAGCGGGTTATCGGGTCATTATTGGCTCGCGCACACAGGAAAAAGCAGAACAAGCGGCTAATGACCTGCGCGAAGTTATGGCGGCGCGCGGCGCCTCCGCCGTGGTTGAGTCGATGGAAAATCTGGCGGCGGCCGAGGCGGCGAATATTGTCGTGATCACCGTGCCCTTCAGTCACCAAAAAAGCACTCTGGAATTGGTTGCGCCGGCGCTGCAGGGCAAAATTCTGATCGATGTTACGGTGCCGTTGGTGCCGCCGCGAGTGGCGCGTGTGCAGTTGCCACCAGAGGGGAGCGCCGGCCAAATCGCTCAGGATTTGCTGGGTGAAACGGTTGATGTGGTTTCCGCTTTTCAGAATGTGGCTGCTGCGCATTTGCAGGATGAAGGCGCAGTCGACTGTGATGTCTTGGTGTGCGGCAACAAAAAAGAAGCACGCGCTGAGGTGATTACCTTGGTGGAGGCTGCAGGCTTGCGCGGTTTTCACGCGGGTATGATTGCTAACGCCGCTGCAGCAGAAGCGCTGACTTCCGTGTTGATCACCATCAACAAGCAGTACAGCTGCCATGCGGGTATTCGGATTTCCGGCCTGGATAGCCATGGATGAGCGCAAGGCTCGAGTTGATTGCGCTGGAGGGCTTTCCTGAGGTCCTCCCGGGTGACGATCTCGCCGCGCTGATTGCCGCAAGCTTGGAGCACAACGGCCTGCAGTTGCAGGAGGGCGACGTGCTGGTGCTGGCGCAAAAAATAGTATCCAAGGCTGAGGATCGCTACTTCCGGTTGGCGGAAATCGAGCCGAGCGCTAGGGCACTTGAAATTGCCCAGCAGGCAGATAAGGACCCGCGCGTAGTGGAACTGATTTTGCGCGAATCCCGGGAAGTATTGCGCATCCGTAAAGGCGCGATCATCGTCGAGCATCGGCAAGGGTATATACATGCCAACGCTGGCATCGACCGGTCCAATATCCAGAGCGATGCGGACGACCCACGGGTGCTGTTGTTACCCGAAGATTGCAATTCCTCGGCGGCGCAATTGAGGAGCCGGCTCGCCGTTCTTTGCGGCAGCGCACCGCAGATCATCATCAATGATAGTGCCGGCAGGGCATGGCGCGTCGGGACTGTGGGAATGGCCTTGGGTACGGCCGGCCTGGACCCTTTGTTCAACCAAATTGGCGACTACGACCGCTTTGGTAACCGACTGGAAGTCACAGAGCCTGCGGTGGCTGACGAACTCGCCGCCGCGGCGTCGCTGTTGCAGGGGCAGGCTGCGGAGGGCCTGCCGGTGGTGCTGGCGCGGGGCGCAAGGCTGCGGCCATCATCACGCGATGCCGGCGTTTTGCTGCGTCCACGCGACCAGGATATGTTTCGGTGACGATGCCCGCGGGGCCTGTGTTGGCACTATCGGGGGGAGTGGGTGGTGCCAAACTATGTCTGGGCCTCAGTGATTGCCTGCCTGCGGGTCGCCTGCACATCGCTTGTAACACCGGCGATGATTTTCAGCACCTTGGGTTGACCATATGCCCGGACATCGACACCGTGCTTTACACGCTGTCCGGGCGCAGTAACGTGGCGCAGGGCTGGGGGCTGGCCGGCGAGACCTGGCAGGTGATGGAAGCGCTGCAGGGTTTGGGGGGCGACACCTGGTTTCGTCTCGGTGACAGGGATCTTGCCACCCATCTGTGGCGAGCCGGAGAACTTGCCCGAGGAGCGACCCTGTCGGCGGTAACGGCGGCGCTTGCTGGGCGTTTGGGTGTGTCTGTGCGGGTTTATCCGATGAGCGATGAAGCGGTGCGCACACGTGTGCGCTGTGACCAGGGTGAGCTGGCATTTCAGGAATATTTTGTGCGCGAGCAGTGTCGCCCGCAGGTTGAGGGCTTCTATTTCGATGGCATCGGTAGCGCGCTGTTGCAGCCCGATTTGGCCGAACTTTGTCGCGACCCCGCGTTGGCTGGGGTGATTATTTGTCCTTCCAATCCCTTTGTGAGCGTAGACCCCATACTGCAGCTGGACAATTTCTGGCAGACCCTGAGACAGTCTCAAGTGCCAGTTGTAGCGGTCGCTCCCATTGTTGCCGGTCAGGCGCTCAAGGGCCCTGCGGCAAAAATGATGGCGGAGCTTGGGCTGCCTGCCACCGCATTGGGTGTGGCGGAGCATTATGCTGCGGGCTACCCCGGGCTGATCACGACGTTTGTGATAGACGGCAGTGACGCGGCACTGTCAGCGAGTATTGCAGCGCTGGGAATGGAGGTAAAAGTGATGCCAACGATTATGCGAGAACGCGCAGACAAGCAAGCGCTGGCTGCCGCATGCCTGGAGTTGCTGTGACTGCGGCGCCACGGGTTCATGCTCTGCTGCCGCTGAAAGAACTGGACTCGGCAAAAAGCAGGCTGGCAGAGGTGTTGCTGCCAGAGCAGCGCCGCGCTCTGGTGTTGGCGATGGCCGGTGATGTCATTCATCTGCTGCTAGCGCATCCGCGTGTGGCGTCCGTTACCGTGGTTTCAGACGAACCAGCGGCTTCGCAACTGGTCGCCGATAGCCGGGCCAGGCTCTGGCCGGAGCGTGAGCTGCTGGCTGCATCGCCCGGGCCTGCGCAGGTGGCGCCTTTGGCGCGCCTGAATCAGGTCCTCGAGTCGGCCTGTGCGCGGCTGCGTGAAGAGCAGGGTGAAAGCGATTCGCTGCTCATGCTGCTGCATGCGGACCTACCCTTTTTGACCCCTGCCGATCTGGATGTGGCACTGGCGCGGCCCGAAGCACAACAGGGCCTGCTGGTCGCCTGCGATGAAACCGGCATCGGCTCTAATCTCTTGTTGTTCAAGGCCGGTCTGCAGCCCCGCTTGGCCTTTGGCGCGCAGTCCTGCGCGGCGCACCTGGCCTGGGCTCGCGCACAAAAGCTGCCAGCGGGTTCGATGCTGCAGCCCGGCGTTGCTCGTGATATTGATACACCCCTGGATCTCGACCGGCTCCGCCTTGCTGCTGATGCGGTGCCCGGTGTACTCACTCGCAACTGGCTAATGAGTCAGTCACACAGGCCGCAAGCAGACGGCCCGGGAGCGCGTTCGACCATGATCTCTTCCCCTACGGGTGCAGGCATCGCCGCTCTGCGTGCCCAACTCATGACCGGTGCGCTGCCCACCGAAGAGGCTTGTCTCGCCTTGGCCGACTGCTCGCAGACTGAGGACCTGGCGGCGTTGGCCGGTGAGCTTCGTGACCGCGCGCACGGCCAGGTGGTGACGTACTCGCGCAAAGTGTTTGTGCCGCTGACGCGTTTGTGTCGCGACGTCTGTCACTACTGCACGTTTGCCACCACACCGAAACAGCTCAACGCACCCTATCTCACTGTGGATGAGGTTTTAGACCTTTGTCGCCAAGGGGCTGCTCAAGGCTGCCAGGAGGCCCTGCTGACATTAGGTGAGAAACCGGAGCTTCGCTATCGAGCGGCTCGCGAGGCACTGGCCGCAATGGGCTTTACGACCACGTTGGAGTACGTGGCTCACGTGGCGCAGCGCATTGTAGAGGAAACCGGTCTGCTGCCGCACATTAATGCCGGCTGCATGACGCAGGAAGAAATTGCCATGCTGCGGCCGGTCAGCGCCTCGATGGGTATTATGCTCGAATCTGCCTCTGAGCGCCTGTGTCAGAAGGGCATGCCCCACTACGGGTCCCCCGACAAACTGCCTGCGGAGCGCTTGCGCACCTTGCGTTTGGCTGGCGAGGCGGGCGTGGCGTTTACCTCGGGCATCCTGATCGGCATTGGTGAGACGCGTCGCGAGCGTATCGAATCTCTGCTGGCGCTGCGTGAGGTACACCTGCAGTACGGTCATTTGCAGGAGGTGATCATCCAGAATTTCCGCGCCAAGCCCGGCACCCTGATGGCCAGCTCAGCCGAGCCCGACCTTGAGGATTTGCTCTGGACCCTGGCAGTGGCGCGGATCATTTTTGGCTCGTCAATGAGTGTGCAGGCGCCGCCGAATTTGAGCCCGGGTGTGTTGCCGCAGCTGCTGGCAGCGGGTATCAACGACTGGGGCGGCGTGTCACCGGTTACGCCAGACCACGTCAATCCTGAAGCGCCATGGCCGCATCTGGATCACCTTGCGCGTGAAACGGCGGCGGCGGGTAAGTTCCTCGAACAGCGTCTGACGATCTACCCAGGCTATGCGCTACAGCCCGAGCGGTGGCTCGATCCCGCCGTGCGCACAGCGGTGTTAAGGCAGCAGGATGCATCCGGCTTTGCCCGTCGCGACTCCTGGGTCCCCGGTGAGGAGGCGCCCGTTCCCCCCGTCGAGGCGCGGCTGCTGTCGGCGCCCCAGAATGCTTTTGCTGTCTCGTCGGAGCTGCGTGCACTGGTTGAGCGCTGCGAGCGTTCGCAGCCGCTGGGAGAGGCCGATGTGGTGCGTCTGTTTGCAGCCCGTGGCCCTGAATTTCGCTTTGTGGTGGATGCCGCAGACCGTCTGCGTCGCGCGCGATGCGGTGATACGGTCAGCTATGTGATCAACCGCAATATCAACTACACGAACGTGTGCTATTTCAAGTGCCAGTTCTGCGCTTTTTCCAAAGGCAAGCATACCCAGGAGCTGCGCGGAAAACCCTACGATATTAGCGCGACTGAAATTGCCCGGCGCTGCCGCGAAGCGTGGGCGCGAGGCGCTACTGAAGTGTGTATGCAAGGAGGCATCCACCCCGACTACACCGGTCAGACCTATCTGGATATTCTGGCCACAGTGCGAGCGGCAACGCCTGATATACATATACATGCATTCTCCCCGCTGGAGGTCTGGCAGGGTGCGGCAACGCTGGGCGTGCCGCTTGAGGACTACCTGCGTCAGCTCAAGTCTGCCGGGCTGGGGACATTGCCGGGCACCGCCGCCGAAATTCTTGATGATGAGGTGCGAGCAACGCTCTGTCCGGACAAACTGAATACCGCCGAATGGCTTGAGGTTATGGAGACGGCACACGGCGTAGGGTTCCGAACCACGGCGACCATCATGTACGGCCACATGGAAAGCCCCCGGCACTGGGCACGTCATCTGCTGCGTTTGCGCGCGCTACAGGCGCGCACCGGCGGTTTCACGGAGTTTGTGCCGCTGCCATTCGTGCATATGGAAGCGCCGATGTTCCTGCGCGGCAAGTCGCGCCGTGGCCCAACGTTCCGTGAAGCAGTGCTGATGCACGCGGTATCCCGGCTGGCCCTCAACGGCTTCATTGACAACATTCAGACCTCCTGGGTAAAGATGGGCGAAGCCGGTGTGGACGTGTGCCTGAACGCCGGGGCCAACGACCTTGGCGGGACCCTCATGAATGAAAGTATCACCCGCGCTGCGGGAGCGGCTCATGGTCAGGAATGGGCTCCAACCGTTATGGAGCATCGTATTCACGCGCTGGGCCGCGCACCTCGCCTGCGCACCACGCTGTATACGGAAGCTCCAGCGGAGCGCCGCGCGGTAGCGAATTCCGCCGCACCCCTGCTAGCGATAGAGAATGCTGATGCGGGAAAACGTGCGCGTGATAAGCGCCTGCTGCTGGCTTCAGATGCTCCTGTGCTCGCGGCGGCGGAGCAGGTGGTCATGATGGCAGCCTGCAACTAAAGAGTGGTGGTGCAGCACCCACTGGAGGCGAGCTGGCTGCAGCATCTGGCAGGTGAGTTCGAGCAGCCTTATATGCTGGAACTCAAGAAGTTTCTGCAGGCCGAGAAAGCGGCAGGTAGCAAGGTGTGTCCGCCGGATGCGGAGATGTTCAACGCGTTCGATAAGACACCGTTGACTGACACCAGAGTCGTTATCCTGGGTCAGGATCCCTACCACGGAGTTGGCCAGGCGCACGGTCTCTGTTTCTCTGTGCCGGCGGGGGTTGCCATACCGCCATCGCTGAATAATATCTTTAAGGAAATTGAACGTGATCTGGGTACTCAATGGCCCCAACACGGAACGCTTACCGCTTGGGCGCAGCAGGGCGTGTTGCTTCTGAATAGCGTACTCAGTGTTGCCGCAGGACGGTCAGCTTCGCATAAAGGCCAGGGCTGGGAGCAGTTTACCGATCGAGTGATCGAACTGGTAAATCGTGAGCGATGCCACGTGGTGTTCATGCTCTGGGGCAGCTACGCGCAGCGCAAGGGCGCGGTGATCGACCGAACTCGCCACTGCGTGTTAAGCGCGCCTCATCCCTCACCGCTCAGCGCCTACCGAGGATTTATCGGCTGCGGCCATTTCAGTGCGGCCAATGCGTGGCTGCTGCAACATGGGCAGCAAGCCATCGATTGGCAGCTCCCATCTCAGCCAAATGTCACGGCATAGGGCAGAGGCAGCACGCGCAAAGCGGTGCCTCCGGCGACAGACCCATAGAGGCCTTCGTCAGCCGCCGCCTCTGTGGTCGTGACCAGCGCAATCGTTTCCCCAGTGCTGTCAGTGGCCACGTTGATTACCACGCCGGCTGCTTGTGCTCGTTCAGCTTGATACACGGGCGCGCCAGACTGCAATACCATGCCCTTGGGTAATGCCATAAGCAGCAAACGGCGCTTGGCTTTGCCCTTGTAATGCATTCGTGCGATGACTTCCTGCCCTGGGTAGCAGCCTTTGCGGAAGTTGATGTGCCCGGTGAGGTCGAAGTTCAGCTGCTGCGGCAGGAATTCAGCGCTTGTCGCGGCCTCGAGGCGGGCAACGCCTTGGCGCAGGGTAGCCGCGCGCCAATGATCTTCGTTCTCCTGCGGGCTTTGCTGGGCCATCAGGGTGGTTAGCAGAGCGCTTTCGTCCGCAGCGTGTACCCACAACTCCAAGGCTTCACTGTCCTGCCCGAGCTGCAGTGCCAGAGCAGTTTCCTGGCCCGCCCACGCCAGTGGGCGGTTGGGCAGCTCACCCAGGCTGGGTTGCAACACGTCGCTGCAGCCCGCGCCCTGGATAGCCAGCAAATGCCATTCATCGCCCACATCCCGCAGGGCCACCTTGGAAAACATCGCAAAGCGTGCAAGGTTGGCGAGGGTCGCCTCTGCCAGGTCGCGGCGCAGCCGCAGCAGCACTTTTTCGTCATTCAGGGTGAGCGCCGTAAAGTCTGCCAGCACCCGCCCTTGTGGATTACAAAAACTCCCAAAGCAGGCTGCGCCATTGCCCCGCTGCTTCAGGTCGCAGCTGGCTTGATTGTGCAGAAAGCTCACAGCATCGCGCCCACTAACTTCGAGTAGGGTCTCCGAACTCAGCAGAGTGATTGCGAAATCAGCCTCGGTAGGGTGGCTGGTGGTAGGGTTGTTTGACACGGTGCGCTTCACGCCTCCTGTTTGCGGTTCATGGTGAGAAGGCTCACGCTTAGCCTTGTGGAGCCTTGACGCGTTATAATAACGTTTTTTGACGTTTGCGTACGGGATGAAGGCTGTCATGCTCGAAACTGAAGATCACAAGCGCATGCGCTGGGCCAGTCGGCGTGGCATGCTGGAGCTCGACCTGGTTCTCGAGCCGTTCGTAAGCGAGCGCTACCCGCAGCTTAGCGTCACCGACCGCGACCGCTACCGCCAGTTAATGCTTTGTGAAGATCAGGAACTGTTCGGCTGGTTCCTCAGTCGGGAGATGCCCGAAAACCCGGAGCTGGCTGCCATTGTTCGCTGCATACTCGCCTTCACTCGTCCTGACCTGGACTGACCGACGTCCACGCCCGGCGTGGTGCCTGTTGTGCCTGTTGATTTTACTGGCGATTGCGGAAGTCGCGTCACGTGGTTATGCGTTGGCGGCACTGGGCAGCTTACCCGGTTGGATTGGTCTGGCATGGGCCGGCATGCCCGCCGCTCGCTATGACTGGCGTTTTGAAGTGCAGGGTAGCCAATACTGGCTGACAACGTCTACACAGGCTCGCTCTGAGCCCATCTCGATTGAGCCCGGCTCGGTGCTCTTGGCGAATGTTGTGGTGCTGCGCTGGAAGCCACTGGGCCACACCCGACGCCGTGGCCTGTGGTTGTGGGCTATGGATTTCGAGGATAGCGATTACCGCGCTCTGCGCCGTTGGTGGGTTGTGCACGCGAGCCGGGTTGGAGGCAAGGGCACACGTTAGAATCGCGTTTTTCGCGCAAAGCTATTCGTTTGGTGCGCTCGTGTACTACGTTCTTACTGACTGTAGCCTGTTTAACTCGCCGTCCAATTTCGCCGAAGCCGGGTTTGTGTATTTGTGCTCTTTGGGCCTGATGTGGTGAGTGCTGTGGCGGTGCGATCGCCAGCGTGCGCTAATAACTGGCTGAACCCCTGATTTGTGTCTTAGACGTGAGGTAAGCCCCATGAACGGCTTCAATTCTGCGAAGCGCCTGGCTGCACTGGCAGCCAGCGTGGTTGTGATCAGTATGTGCTCTAGCGGCGCCATGGCCAAGAAACCCAATATTTTGGTGATCTGGGGTGATGATATTGGTTGGTCGAATCTCAGTGCCTACCATCAGGGCATGTTGGGTGGGCGCACACCGAACATTGATCGAATAGCCCAGGAGGGCGCGCGGTTTACCGACTATTACGGTGAGCAAAGCTGCACCGCCGGGCGTTCTGCCTTTATCACCGGCCAGCATCCGCTGCGTACAGGCCTGCTCAAGGTGGGTTTGCCGGGTGCCGAGAGTGGTTTGCAGGCAGAAGACCCTACCATTGCCGAATTGCTCAAGCCACACGGTTACGCTACCGGCCAGTTTGGCAAAAATCACCTGGGCGACAAGGACGAGTTTTTACCCAGTAATCATGGTTTTGACGAATTTTACGGCAACCTGTATCACTTGAATGCAGAAGAAGAGCCAGAGACTTACTTCTATCCCAAGGACCCCGAGTTTCGTAAGCGCTTTGCACCGCGCGGAGTTATTCGTTCCTACGCGGATGGCCGCATCGAGGATACCGGCCCCCTCAACCGCAAGCGCATGGAAGCCGTTGACCAGGAGTTTACCGATGCGGCGCTCGACTTTATGGGCCGGGCCAAACGTGATCACAAGCCCTTTTTCGTCTGGTTTAACGCAACCCGTATGCATAACTGGACGAGGCTGGCGCCCCAATGGGATGGTGCTTCGGGCCATGGGCTCTATGCAGATGGCCTCATGGAGCACGATAACCACGTGGGCCAGTTGCTGGACAAACTGGAAGAAATGGGGGTCGCGGATGACACGATAGTCATTTATTCGACCGACAATGGGGCGCAGACGAATACCTATCCGGATGGAGGCGTGGAGCCTTTCCGTGGCGAGAAGGGCTCAACCTGGGAGGGCGGTTTCCGCGTTCCAGCCATGATCCGCTGGCCCGGAGTGGTGCAGCCCGGCACCATCATCAACGATATTTTTTCCCATCTGGATTGGTTGCCTACCCTGTTAAGTGCTGCTGGCGAGCCGGGCGTGAAGGAGAAATTGCTCACCGGTCACCGCGCAGGTAACAAGGAGTTTAAGGTGTACCTGGATGGCTACGATCAAACCGCGCTGCTAGCCGGAAAAGGCCCTGGCACACGCTCAAATATTTTTTACTTTGACGACAACGCTAATTTCAATGCTTTGCGCTGGGGTGACTGGAAAATACACTTTGCGTGGGCGATGGAGGGCTGGACTGGGCCGCGTGAGACGCTGAACTTCCCCAGAATTATTAACCTGCGTTCGGACCCTTACGAAACGTCGATCGATTCGGGCCTGTATTCACGCTTCTTTGCCGACCAGCTGTGGCTGTTTGTGCCCGTGCAGCAGGAAGTGGGCAAGTGGCTGGCAACCTTCCGCGAGTACCCGCCGCGCCAGCCCACGGCCAGCTTCACCATAGACCGCATGATGCAGCAGATGCAGCAAATGCTGCCGATGCGGGCCACGGTCGTTTTGCCACCGGGTTAGTGCTACTGCCGTCTGCTACGGCGCATGGGCTGGCGCCAGCCAGCTCATGCGCCGCAAGGTTCAGTGCAGCAAAGCTTCACAAATCTCGGCGAATGACTGGGCCTGCACTTTGTTTTGGTAGTCAACGTGCAGGCGCCGGGCGATCTGGCGCGCATCCAGCAGGCCGCGCAGACTGACACCGTCATTGGCAATCACCATCAGATAGTCCTGCCCCAAGCGCTCCATGGTCTGCAGAATCCTGCCGACAGTCGCATGCAGCACTTGATCGTGACGCACACCTTGCAGCGCCGAGCAGGCAGTCATCACATCGCCAACGGTCAGGTCCTGCCTAACCTTGCCCATGGCAACCGTGACCTCCATCAAGCGTGAAGACATCAGGTCCCGGCGCGTGATAATGCCTTTGAGTTGCTCATCAATGTTAATGACCAGTTTCAAGCTGACATGCTCGCGATCCATTAGCATGAGCGCTTCGGCAATGCCGGTGTTTCTTTCCAGCAGTGGCGGGGCGGTGTAGTCAAAGTCCATCAATGCTTTGCTGGCCGGGCTGGATAGCTCGAGGTCGCGTGGCAATTCAGGCTGATGAATACGCTTTACGTCGGTGAGGGGCAGAGTGTGCAGTGTTTTGAAAGTTCCCATTGAGCTTCTCCGTGAACAACATGCCAACCATGTTGTTCTGTCATTAATAAAATCAGTTACGGAAAGGTTCAGCGGGTGGGCGGAGCGCGAGGATTCTGGCGGGGATAACAGGGCAGTTTGGGTGAAGCGGCAGACGCGCCAGCCACAGTGACGCTCTGGCAGCGCTGAGAGGGTCTAGCAAGAGCCTCGCTGGGCGCAACAGCAGGCTCGCCGCTGGCGTCTTCGGCCATTGAGCTATCCAGGCTGTCGATTGTGCTGGCGAGGCCCGTGCCTGCTTCACCGAAGATGGCATAGGCGCTAGCTGCACCGCCAATCAAACAGGCGAGCAGTAGCATCGCGGGGGTTAACCCGAGTGGCCAAAAGTTCAACGGTCTGCGCCTACCTTGCATCATCGAACGCCTCGTAACGACAAGTGAAACCTACACCCAGTGGCCCTCCAGGGGCAATGGCGTTTGCGGTATTATTGTCGATTAATGAGTCGTACATCGGCTCGCTGCTCGCGGCCAGTTTGCTTATGCACTGCTCACCGCTGGCGGCGTCAGAATAGTATCCTGCGCCTGCTCAAGCATATCGGGATAGTCCAGAGTGTAGTGCAACCCACGGCTTTCCTTGCGCGCCTGAGCGCAGCGGATCATTAGCTCAGCGACCATCGCCAGGTTGCGCAACTCGAGCAGGTCGTTGCTGACTTTATAGTTGCTGTAATATTCGTTGATCTCGTCCTGCAAGAGTTTGATTCTGTGCTGCGCGCGTGCGAGCCGTTTGTTGGTGCGCACGATGCCAACATAGTCCCACATAAAGCGCCGCAGCTCGTCCCAGTTGTGTGAGATCACAACGTCCTCGTCGGAATCAGTGACCTGGCTTTCATCCCATTGCGGCGCCGGGCTGGGTGCCGGCCGTTTGCCTATGTGGTAGGCGATATCGTTCGCAGCGGCTTCTGCAAAGACAATGCACTCAAGCAGTGAATTGCTGGCCATGCGGTTGGCGCCATGGAGGCCGGTGCTAGAGGCTTCACCAATCACGTAGAGGCCTTCTACATCGCTGCGGCCGGCGGTATCAACAATAACACCGCCGCAGGTGTAGTGTGCTGCAGGAACCACGGGAATAGGCTCTCGCGCAATGTCGATACCGAGCTCCATGCAGCGAGTTGTGATGGTCGGAAAATGCTCTTCAAGGAAGGCCCTGGGTTTGTGCGAAATATCAAGAAAGACGCAATCGACGCCAAGGCGTTTCATTTCGTGGTCGATGGCACGTGCCACAATGTCGCGCGGCGCGAGCTCGGCCCGCGAGTCAAAGTTGTGCATGAACTGGCTGCCATCAGGTCGGCGCAGTTTTCCACCCTCGCCGCGAATCGCCTCGGTGATCAGAAACGACTTGGCCTTTGGGTGATAGAGGCACGTGGGGTGAAATTGGTTAAACTCTAGGTTGGCAACGCGGCAGCCCGCTCGCCAGGCCATTGCGATGCCATCGCCGCTGGCTCCGTCCGGATTGCTAGTGTAGAGGTAGGCCTTGCTGGCACCACCTGTGGCTAGCACAACCGATCTTGCCTGGAACAAGTCGACCCGGTCGCGCTCACGGTCTAGCAGGTAGGCACCTTCGCAGCGGCCATCGCGGACGACCAGGTCGACCGCTACACGATGTGGATACACATCGATATTGCTGGCTGCCAGTACGCGCTCGGTCAGTACCTCAGAAATTGCTCGACCGGTACGATCCGCAGCGTGGATAATGCGCCGGTGGCTGTGCCCACCTTCCATGGCCAAATGAAATTCACTGGACGCGCCGTGGCGCAGGTCGAAGTCGACGCCCTGTTCGACCAGCCATTCCACGCAGCGGCGGCTATGGCTAACGGTAAAGCGCACCGCGTCCGGGTTGCACAAGCCAGCTCCCGCGACCAGCGTGTCCGCAACGTGGGATTCCACTGTGTCTGCGGAATCGAGCACCGCGGCCATGCCGCCTTGCGCCCAGTAGGTAGATCCCTCGTTGACGTCGCCTTTGCAGATGAGCGCAACACGGAGGTGGCTGGGTAAGCGCAGTGCGGCGCTGAGGCCGGCGGCGCCGCCGCCGATGACGAGAACATCGTGTTGCAGTAAGTTGGCGGACATGAGTAGGTGCTTGCGGCCTCAGGGTGTGAAATATATTATGTTGCTCAATAACTTACGTAACACAGTTTACAGTAGGTCACCGGGATCATGAGTATAAACGAGGTGTCCCGAAATAAGGAAATACACCGTTGGGGAACTTTTTGGGCAGTAGCCCCTCATATTGGCATTGTGGCGTGAGTGTGATTTTGCAAAGTGTAGTCGCTAGACAGCCGTCGGTTCACCATAGCCCCATGCTAGTAATGGGTAGTGCAGGAGTCACGGTGTGACAGCGACACCAACCGACCAGCAGCTCGTGGCGCGGGTGCAAAAGGGTGATTCACGCGCATTTGATGCGCTGGTGCTCAAGTACCAGCACAAAATTCTCGGGCTGATCAGTCGCTATGTACATGATGCCGATGAAGTTCAGGATGTTGCGCAGGAAGCTTTTATCAAGGCCTATCGGGCCTTGCCCCGGTTCCGTGGCGAGAGCGCTTTTTACACTTGGCTTTACCGAATTGCCATCAATACGGCGAAGAATCACCTGGTGGCTCGCTCGCGCCGCCCGCCGGGGTCGGATGTCGAGATTGATGACGCTGAGTATTTCGAGGGCGGTGGTGCCCTGCGCGAGATCGAGACACCCGAAAATGCGCTGTTCGGTGAAGAGCTCAAGTTGGTTGTGGAGCGTGCCATTAGCGATTTGCCAGAAGATTTGCGCACCGCGGTAACTTTGCGTGAATTCGATGGTCTGAGTTACGAGGATATCGCAGAGGTTATGGATTGCCCTGTGGGCACGGTGAGGTCACGAATCTTTCGTGCTCGCGAGGCAATTGATCGCCAGGTTCGACAGCAAATCGATGGCGTGTCGTGAATGCATTGCCCAGTAGAGTGTTTGATGGCGGTGCAATGCAGTGGCGCTGGGGAAGGCAGTGTCCTGAGAAGGAAGTGCAATGATGTGGAGCCGGTGATGGCAGATGGTTTTGAGGTAGGCAACCTGGTTTTCGGTTTACTGGTTAGAGGATGTGGGCGATGACAGAGCAATTGCGAGAGTCTCTTTCGGCACTGATGGACGACCAGGCAAGCGACCTCGAGATGCGTCGTTTATTGGGTGAATTTGAGGGCGACCCAGCGCTGCGCCAAACTTGGGTGCGTTATCAGATCGCGCGCTCAGCTATGGCAGGGCAGCCTGTGACCCACGTGCGCTTCGATATTTCTCAACGAGTGAGCGCTGCGATTGCTGCAGAAGCGCCCACGGCGCGCACGACGCTGCGCGAACGATGGATGCGCCCGCTCGCTAGCTTGGCGGTAGCGGCTTCGGTGACAGCAGTTGTGGTGCTAGGCGGGCAACAACTCTATAAAGCCGGCACCCTTGACGCGCAGAACGCGCCGGCAATCGCCAGCGGAGTCTCTGCAGTTGGGTTTGTGAATAGCCTGGGCGCAGTTCCCATGCGCGCGAGTTATGGTGCACAAGCCATGCCCCAGTTGGAGCCTGCTGCACGCACGGCTTACCGAGAATTGGCCAGGCAGCGGATGTATCAATATATGCAGGAGCATGCGGAACACGCGGCCCTCAACTCACCGCAGGGTTTAATACCTTTCGCGCGGGTTCCGCAGATTGAGGAGTAAGGCCGCGTGAAGTACAGCGTTCGGCAGCTTGCCTGCGGTATTTTGTGCGGTGCTCTGGGTTGGGTAAATGTCGCCACCGCGGAACAAACAGCCTGCTCTGATGCCGACACGGAGGCACTGCAGTGGTTGTCACGCATGGCCAAAAGCCATAGTGAAGTCGCTTATCAAGGCGTTGTTACGCTGCAGCGCGGTGACGATATGCAAGTGGTGCAGGTGGCGCGTTCCCTCGCGGGTGGGGTCTCCTCAGAGCATCTCACGCGCCTCACAGGCCAGGGGGCGCAGGTTATTCGCGCGAATCATCCGTTGGACTGCACTCACCCCGGGGAGGGCCTGCTTACCTTGGGTAATCATCTGAATGAGGCGGATAACTGCGGCTTGGCAAGGCACTATCAGTTTCAGGTCAGCCCCGGTGAACGTATAGCGGGCCGCCAATCGATGCAGGTTGAGATACGCCCCCGTGATATGTATCGCTATGGTTTCCTCCTGGAATTGGACAGCGAAACGGCACTCATGCTTCGCGTCAGCACGCTGGGCCGTGGTGATAAAATCCTCGAACGTTTTCAATTTGCCGACCTTAATTATGGTGAGCCACTGCAGCCACGCGCTGATATAGATACCGTGCACCCCGCGGCACATCCGCATCCTGACTACCCGAGTAATGCTCCGCAGCTCTCAGTGCCGTGGGCCGTGAGTTGGGTGCCGGGTGGGTTTACGGTGACAGACAAAGCCTCTCCCGCCAGTGCGCGCCGCACTTATACCGATGGCCTCGCCGTGTTTTCCGTGTTTCTCGAACAGTTGCCTCAAGAGCTCAAACCCGGCGAAGGCTTGGCGCGGCTGGGCAGCTCATTGTCCTACACGCGAGGCATGCGATTAGCCGGGAAGCCGGTGTTGGTGACGGTGATTGGAGAAGTGCCGGTGAACACGGCACGTATGGTGGCCGACTCCATCAGGGTTCTGCATCAGAGTGCGCCTTGAATGCTGATTGAGAGCGGCAGAGTGGTCGCTCTGGAGGCTAACAGCCTCTGGGTGGAAACAATACGGCGCAGTACCTGTGGCGTTTGTGCTGCGCAGAAGGGCTGTGGGCACGGCCTGCTCAATCGCGTTCGTGACGGCCAGCGCGGCCTTGTGCGCGTGCTGCCAGGGGAGTTTGCGTTAAGCGACTGTCGCGTCAACGACGAAGTTCAGATCGGTATTCCCGACGATGTCATCGTACGTGGTTCACTGGTGGTGTATATGCTGCCACTTTTTAGCCTGTTGGGGGGCGCACTTCTGGCTTCGCGGCTGGTACCCGAGGCCTCTGACGTGGCGGCTGCCGTGGGCATGGTAGTCGGCTTTGCCGTCGGCGTGTTACTGGTTCGTTGGCACGCTTGGCGGCATCGCGATGACGTCCGCCTGCAGCCTGTACTTGCCGGCTTGCCCCAGCGTGCGAGCGCACTCTCAAACGTTGTTCAGGTCACCTGACCTTCTTTTTGACTTATGTTTTGAACTGACCAAGGATTGACCTCATGGCTTCAACAAGTAAAACCTTGTCGACGATGTTTTTTCTGTTTGTTGCGCTGCTGGCGCCGGGGCTGGCGGCTCAGTCACTGCCCGACTTCCGTGGCATAGTGGATGCCGGTTCGCCGGCCGTGGTTAAAATCATTGTTGAGCATCCTGCTGGCCGCTCTGCTGCGGGTCAGCCCGATATGGAACAGATACCCGAGCACTTGCGGCGCTTCTTTGAGTACCGTGGCGAGGCGCCTCCCCAGCGGCAGAGGATGTCCATGGGTTCGGGCTTTATCATTTCTGACGATGGCTTTATTGTCACCAACAACCACGTGGTAGACGGTGCTGATAGCGTCTTGGTGCGTATGATTGACCGCCGTGAGTTCGAAGCGGAAGTGGTGGGTACCGACCCGCGTTCCGACCTGGCTTTGCTGAGGGTTTCAGCGGAGGGCTTGCCGTTCCTTCGTCTCGAGGCGGGCGATATGCTGAATGTAGGCGAATGGGTGTTGGCGATCGGGTCTCCGTTTGGGCTTGATTACTCGGTGACCGCGGGCATTGTCAGCGCCATGGGCCGCAGCTTGCCCACCGAGCAAGGCGAGAATTATGTGCCCTTCATTCAAACAGACGTTGCCATCAATCCCGGCAACTCTGGCGGCCCGCTGTTCAATCTGCAGGGTGAGGTGGTGGGTGTTAACTCCCAGATCTTCACTCGCAGTGGCGGCTCGATCGGGCTGTCCTTTGCAATTCCGGCCAGCGTGGTGCGCAATGTGGTCGCTCAGCTGCAGGAGAATGGCCGTGTGACTCGCGGCTGGCTTGGGGTGACTATTCAAGACGTCGACAAAACCTTGGCAGAGTCGTTTGGCCTCGATCGCCCGCAAGGCGCGCTTGTTGCTCAGCTCGCTGAGGATGGCCCGGCGGCGAAGGGCGGTTTGCAGCCGGGTGACGTCATCTTGCGTTTCGATGGCAAGGATATTCCGACCTCGGCAGATCTGCCTCATGTCGTGGGGCTCACGGCACCTGATGAGAAGGTATCAGTGGAGGTGATGCGTGATCGCAAGCATAAGACGTTGCGGGTCACAGTCGGCGGCCTCGATGCCGAGGATAGCTTTGCGTTGCGCAATGAACGCGGCGGCGATGCTGGAGCGGGCCGCCTTGGGCTGGTGGTGGATAGTGTCGGCCCCGAGGCGCTCGAGCGGCTTGGATTGGCCGGTGGAGTTGTGGTGCGGCAGGTGGCCCCGGACTCGGTAGCGGCTGATGCCGGCATTGTGCCCGGCGATGTCATTACCATGCTGGGTTCGAGCCCGGTGAAGGATGTGGAAGCCTATACCCGCGCAGAGTCGCGCCTCGGTGCAGGGGAATCTGTGTCGGTGCGCCTGATCCGGCGCGGCGCGCCCTTGTTTATAGGCCTTAAGCTGCCCGACTAGTGGTGGTTTGGTCGCTCGGGCCGCGTAGCCACTCGCTCGCGGCTCGCCGTTTTTGGCCGATTCCGGCGAGCTGCTTACGGCATGGCGGCAGGGGTGCCATTGGGGTACAATCCCGCGTCGTTTCTTCCGCACCTATGTCCCTGACCGAGCAACGTGAGTGAGTGATCTCAGCCACATCCGTAACTTTTCGATTATCGCCCATATCGACCATGGGAAATCCACTCTCGCAGACCGCTTTATTCAGCACTGTGGCGGCCTGAGTGAGCGTGAAATGGGGGCGCAAGTCCTCGACTCTATGGATATTGAGCGCGAGCGCGGTATCACGATTAAAGCGCAGAGCGTCACGCTGGATTATACGGCCCGCAACGGCGAGGTATACCAGCTTAACTTCATCGATACCCCGGGCCACGTAGATTTCTCTTACGAAGTTTCACGTTCCCTGTCAGCCTGCGAAGGCGCGCTGCTGGTAGTGGATGCCGGGCAGGGCGTTGAGGCGCAGTCGGTCGCCAATTGTTACACCGCGATCGAACAGGGCCTGGAAGTGTTGCCCATCCTGAACAAGATGGATCTGCCTCAGGCTGACCCTGACAAGGTGCGTCAGGAAATAGAGGAAATTATTGGTATCGACGCTACCGAAGCCTGCCTGGTGAGTGCCAAGTCTGGTTTGGGCATCGAGGACGCTCTCGAGTATCTGGTCGAGAAAATTCCGCCGCCTGAAGGCGATCGCGAGGCACCTTTGCAGGCCCTGATTATCGACTCCTGGTTCGACAATTATCTGGGAGTGGTTTCGCTGGTGCGAGTCAAGCACGGTGTGTTGCGCAAGCGCGATAAAATCATGCCAAAGTCCACCAGAAAGGTGCATCAGGTCGATGCGGTGGGTATTTTCACGCCGAAACGTCTTGAAACGAACATGCTGAGGGCGGGAGAAGTCGGTTTTGTTGTTGCGGGTATCAAAGAGATTCAGGGTGCTCCGGTGGGTGATACTCTGGTTAACGCGCAGCACCCGGATGTTCCAGCTCTACCCGGATTCAAGAAGATCAAGCCACAAGTGTATGCCGGCATATTTACTATATCTTCGGATGATTACGAGGATTTCCGCGACGCGCTGGCAAAGCTCACCCTTAATGATGCGTCTTTGTTTTACGAGCCCGAAACTTCTGATGCATTGGGCTTCGGCTTCCGCTGCGGCTTTCTTGGCATGCTGCATATGGAGATCATTCAGGAGCGCCTGGAGCGTGAGTATGATCTTGACCTGATCACCACGGCGCCAACGGTGATTTACGAGGTTGTGAAGAAAAATGGCGAGATAGTGCAGGTGGATAACCCCTCGCGTCTGCCTGAAGTCGGTGACATTCAGGAGATGCGTGAGCCGATTGCGCGCTGCAATATTCTGGTGCCGCAGGCCTATGTGGGTAACGTCATTACGCTCTGCGTTGAAAAACGCGGAATGCAAAAGGACATGTTATTTCTCGGCACTCAGGTGTCGGTGGTCTACGACATTCCGTTGGCCGAGGTGGTGTTGGACTTTTTCGACCGTTTGAAGTCGGTGAGTCGTGGCTATGCGTCCCTCGATTACAGCTTTGACCGGTTTGAAGCAGCCAGCCTTTCACGTCTGGATGTACTCATCAATGGCGAGCGGGTTGATGCCTTGGCGATAATTGTGCATCGTGATCATATTCTCCACCGCGGCCGCGTCTTGACGGAAAAAATGAAAGAACTCATCCCGCGTCAGATGTTCGATGTCGCTATTCAGGCTGCTGTAGGCGGTAAGGTTGTCGCCCGGCAAACGGTGAAAGCGTTGCGTAAAAATGTCACGGCGAAATGCTACGGCGGTGACGCGAGCCGTAAAAAGAAACTGCTGGAAAAACAGAAGGCGGGTAAAAAACGCATGAAGCAGGTGGGCAACGTAGAAATACCTCAGTCAGCGTTCCTCGCTGTGCTCAAGGTGGACGGATAGCACGATGAGCATAGACTTTCCCCTGATTCTCGTCATTCTTGTGTTTGGCAGTGGCAGTATCTGGTTGCTGGATGCACTGCTTTTTGCACCCAAGCGGCGCCAGGCCCGCAACACGCTGCAAACCAAGTTTCCTGCTTGGGCGCAGGAGGGTAGCCGGGACGCAGTAGCCTATGATGCGCAATTACAGGCCACAGCGGCTGAGCCCGCTTGGGTGGAATACTCGCGTTCGTTTTTCCCTGTATTGTTTGTGGTGTTTATTTTGCGCTCGTTTATTGTCGAGCCGTTCCAGATCCCCTCGTCATCGATGGTGCCAACGCTCGAAGTAGGGGACTACATTCTGGTCAATAAATTCACCTACGGGCTTCGCCTGCCGGTAATCCGCACCAAAGTGCTTGGCTTGAATGAGCCCGAGCGCGGTGACGTTATGGTGTTTTTCCCACCGCATATGAACAAGACATATTATATCAAGCGCGTAATTGGCCTTCCCGGAGATACCGTGAGTTACAGGAACAAACGCTTGTCGGTCAATGGGTCGCCAGTGCCTGTAGAGGATCTCGCCGTGCTGCCCGGTGCGGGTGCGCGTTTCCAGGTGAGTATGGAGTCTCTTGGTGAAGATCCGCATCTTATGCAGGCTGATCAACTTCGTCCCGGGCGCGATTTCAGTGTTGTGGTTAAACCCGGCCATTACTTCATGATGGGGGATAATCGGGATAACAGCAGCGACAGCCGGGTATGGGGTCAGGTGCCGGAACGAGATATAGTAGGCAAGGCGTTTGCTATCTGGATGCATTGGGACTCATTGTTCAGTTTTCCCAGCTTCAGCCGCGTCGGACCCATCCAATAAGTTAGTTAGCTCGCGGGGGTGAAAATATGAAATTGCGCCAAAAGCAATCGGGAATGTCTCTGCTTGGAGTGCTCATCGTGGCAATCATGGTGGGTTTTTTCGTTATGTGCGGCCTGAAAATGGGACCTAGCTACTTTGAGTACATGACGGTGAAAGACCTGGTGACGCGTGTTGCCGATGAGCACAATCCCGAGGGTGACACAATCGCCGATATTCGGCGCAAACTCGAAAACCTGTTTAATACCAACCAAATTTACGGTCTCAACCCCAGAGATATCGAGGTATTCCGCAAAGATGGCAACACGTGGATAGACGCGAACTATGAAGCGCGTATTCCCCTGATTGGTAGAGTCGATGCCATAATCCGCTTCGATGATTTGGAGTTGCAGGCTGGCGCGGCGCGCAAGTCCTGATGCTGTATGGATAAGCTGGCACAGCTGCAGCGATTGCTGGGGTATCAATTCAGCGATCCTGCTTTGCTGCAGCTCGCTCTGACTCACCGCAGTGCCTCAGGTACGAATAACGAGCGGCTCGAGTTTCTGGGTGACTCGATCCTCAACCATGTCATTGCAGAAGCTTTGTTTCACCGCCTGCCCAAAGCGCGTGAGGGGGATCTTAGCCGCCTCCGAGCAAGCCTGGTGAAAGGAGAAACCCTGGCAGAGGTTGGCCGAGAACTGCAGTTGGGGGATTTTCTCCGGCTCGGCCTGGGCGAGCGTAAAAGTGGCGGCCACCAGCGAGGGTCGATTATTGCCGACGTGCTGGAAGCGGTCACCGGCGCCATCATGCTCGATGGTGGTGTTGAAGCGTGCCGCAGCTGCGTGTTACGTTGGTTTGCCGGCCGTTTGCGAGGGCTGCAGCCGGGCGTAGTGGGCAAGGATTACAAAACTCGCCTGCAAGAGTTCTTGCAGGGCCGCGGTGCCGCGTTGCCAGCCTATGAGTTGGTGGCGGTTGAAGGCGAGGATCACGAGCAGCAGTTCCACATTGAATGCCGGTTGCAGGCGCCAAAGGGATGTTTCCCGGGTACTGGCAGTAGCCGACGTAAGGCCGAGCAGGCCGCCGCACAAGCTGCGCTGGAGGCGCTGTCTAATGTCTGATAGCGAACAGCTCGGCGTGCGCTGCGGTTATGTGGCGATTGTGGGCCGTCCCAACGTGGGCAAGTCGACGCTCTTGAACCATTTGCTTGGCCAAAAAATTAGCATTACCTCTCGCAAGCCGCAGACGACTCGTCACCAGGTTCTGGGCATCAAGACGGAAGGTGATTGCCAGATTATTTTTGTCGATACCCCAGGCCTGCATAAAGTCGAGGCGCGGGCGATAAACCGCTACATGAATCGTGCGGCCAGCAGTGCCATCCGGGATGTGGATGTGATTGTAATGGTTGTAGATCGCACAGCCTGGACCGACGAAGATGAGTCGGTGATGCAGCGTGTGGTGCAGGCTGGCGTTCCCACGCTGTTGGTGGTGAACAAGGTTGACCTGCTGGACAACAAGCAGGTACTGCTGCCCCACCTGCAGTCACTGTCTGAGAAAATGCCAGCGGCGACGATTGTGCCGCTATCGGCTTTACTCGGGCAAAATCTTGATGCTCTGGAGGGTGAAATTCGGCAGCGCCTGCCGCATGCCGTTCACTTTTTCCCGGAAGACCAAATCACCGATCGCAGTCAGCGCTTTCTGGCGGCAGAAATTGTGCGTGAAAAAATCATGCGCCAGCTCGGTGATGAGTTGCCCTATGCGGTGGCGGTGGAAATCGAGGAATTTAGCCACGACGGAGCCGTGTTGCATATTTCGGCTTTGATTTTGGTTGAGCGAGACAGCCAAAAGCGAATTCTGATAGGCGAAGGCGGTAGCCGCCTGCGCAGTATTGGCACCGATGCGCGGCGTGATATGGAGCGACTTTTTGACAATAAGGTGATGCTGCGACTGTGGGTCAAGGTGAGGTCAGGCTGGTCCGATGACGAACGAGCGCTGCGCAGCCTCGGCTACGATGATCGCTGACTAGCGGCTCCTGGCGTATGCGCGTCTCTCTTCAGCCTGCCTATTTGCTACACAGTCGCCCCTTTCGCGACAGCAGTTTGCTGTTGGATGTGTTTACCGCAGAGCACGGTCGTGTTGGTCTCATTGGTCGAGGTGCCCGGCGGCGCAGTCGCGGCGGTTCTCAGGCAGCGTTGCTGCAACCCTTCAAGCCCCTTTTGGTTAGCTTCTCCGGCCGTGCTGAGCAGAAGCCACTGTTGGCAGTAGAAGCGGCAGGCCCGCTGCCCTCGTTGCTGGCTGAACGTTTGTTCAGTGGCCTGTATCTCAACGAGCTCTTGGTCCGCCTGCTGCAGCGCCATGACCCTCAGCCCGAGCTGTTTGCGCTGTATGGCGCTACACTTGCTTCACTGGCGTCGAATGAGCCGGCTGAGCTTCACCTGCGTCGCTTCGAGCTGGGCCTGCTTGATGCACTGGGTTACGGATTCGACCCGGCGGTGGACGGGTATGCAGGGGAATCGGTAGAGCCGGGTGGCTGGTATCAGTATCAAGCAGAATTTGGTTTGGTTGCCTGCACACAGGCCAGCGTGGCGCCGAGCGCACGCTTTTTGGGCAGTGATCTGCTGGCCATTGCGGCAGGCCAGTATGGCGGTGAGTACGGCGTGGCTTTGAAGCGCCTGCTGCGCCAAGCGCTGGCCAGCCACCTCGGCGAACGGCCGCTGCACAGCAGAGCTCTGTTTCGTCAGTTTCGCGATGCGAGTCAGCAACAATGATTGCATTGGGCACCGATATTCTGGAAATTCAGCGCATTGCCGCCGTGGTTGAGCGCCTCGGTGAGCGCTTTGTACGGCGTATATTGACGCCGGCAGAATGTGCGGAGTATCACGCCAGCCAGCAACCTGTGCGTCTACTCGCCAAGCGCTTTGCCGCCAAGGAGGCGATTGCCAAGGCGTTGGGAACCGGGATTGGTCGCGGCGTTAGCTGGCAGGATATTGAGGTGCGGCACGATCCTCAGGGAGCACCGCTTGTGTCCCTCACGGGGGGCGCTGCCGATGTGGTGCATCGCCGCGGTGGCAGCGGTGTGCTGTTGTCTCTGGCCGATGAGCAAGCTTACGTCGTTGCTTTTGCGGTTCTGCAGTAGTGCGGGCGTGGATAGCCAAACATGCCTGAGCTAAAAAAAATCGCTATACTGAGGCGCCCTCCGGGTTACGGTGAGTTATGTCCGAATATCCCACAATAGAAGCCTGCATTGGTAATACACCTTTGGTGCGGCTGCAGCGTCTCCCTGGCGAGACATCTAATACCCTGCTGGTCAAACTGGAGGGTAATAACCCCGCGGGTTCGGTGAAAGATCGGCCTGCACTGAGCATGATTGCCGAGGCCGAGGCGCGTGGGGATATTCGCCCTGGAGACACCCTCATCGAGGCCACCAGCGGCAATACAGGCATCGCTTTAGCGATGGCCGCCGCGATTCGTGGATACCGTTTGGTGTTGATCATGCCCGCGCACATGAGCAGCGAACGCAAGCTGGCGATGTCGGCGTACGGTGCCGAACTGGTGGAAGTCAGCCAGGCAGAGGGGATGGAGCGGGCGCGTGATCTCGCACTGGAAATGGAAGCCAAGGGCAAGGGCCGCGTTCTGAACCAGTTCGGCAACCCTGATAACCCCTTGGCACACTACCGCGGTACGGGCCCGGAAATCTGGCGTCAGACAGGCGGTACGGTGACGCATTTCATTGCTTCCATGGGCACAACAGGTACCATCATGGGTGTGTCTGCCTACCTGAAAACGCAGAATCCCGACCTGCAAATTGTGGGTTTGCAGCCGGTTGAAGGTTCCAGCATTCCGGGTATCAGGCGTTGGCCTGCGGCGTATCTGCCTGCCATTTTTGATGCCGCCCGTGTCGACCGGGTGATGGACATTTCACAGCAGGAATCGGAACACTACATGCGTGTCATGGCGCGCGAAGAAGGCATTTTTTGTGGCGTCTCTTCAGGCGGCGCGATTGCCGCCGCACTGAAAATTTCCGCCGAGGTGGAAAACGCGGTGATTGTAGCGATTGTCTGCGATCGTGGTGATCGCTATCTCTCTACAGGCGTATTCGCCGTCCCCTGAAGGACGCTGCAGTATGGTTAGAGTACGGGAGCACTCACACGTTACGCCCACCGGCGAGATTGATCTTGAGCGCTGGTCGGCGCAGCTACCGGTTACGCAACGTGGGGATGACCGCGCGCTGGTGCTCGAAGCCTGCATCTTGGTGAGAGAGGCCAGTGCGCGGCCGGGGCGTGACCTACCCGACTGGTCGCATGAAGCGGATTGTTTTGTCGCAGGCCTGGACATCGCCCTTATTCTCGCTGAGCTACATGTGGGTACGGAATGTCTCACTGCAGGCATTGTTTATCGTGCCGTACGTGAGGAGCGCTTGAGTCTGGATGAAGTAGAGCAGCGGTTTGGCCCCGGGGTCAGTCAACTACTCACCGGGGTACTGCGCATGGCGGCCATTAGCGACCTCAAAACGCAAAGGGACTCTCCGGTTTTAGGCCAGCCTCTTGGCCAAAAGGATAACATCCGCAAGATGCTGGTAGCGCTGGTTGATGATGTGCGCGTGGCATTGATCAAGCTGGCTGAACGCACCTGTGCCATTCGAGCGGTCAAAAACGACGAGGAGCGTCGCTGGCCAGTGGCTCGCGAGGTTTTCGATGTCTACGCCCCGCTGGCTCACCGGCTAGGTATTGGTCAGTTGAAATGGGAGCTGGAGGATCTGTCCTTTCGCTACACTTATGGCGATGCTTACCGCAAGATTGCCCACCTTTTGGACGGCAAACGCCTTGAGCGCGACCGCTATATTGGCCGAGTAGGTGACGAGTTGACCCGCGTGTTGGGTGACGCCGGCTTGCAGTTCAATATCAGTGGCCGCGCGAAGCATATCTACAGTATCTGGCTCAAAATGCAGCGCAAGGGGATTGGTTTTTCGCAGGTCTACGACATTCGTGCTGTGCGTATATTAGTGCCTGAAATCAGGGATTGTTACGCAACTTTGGGTTTGGTGCACGGGCTCTGGCGCAATATTCCCAACGAGTTCGATGATTACATCGCCAACCCCAAGGAAAACGGTTATCGCTCTCTGCACACAGCGGTAATAGGGCCGGAGGGTAAAATACTGGAGGTTCAGATTCGCACAACGCAGATGCACGAGGAATCCGAACTCGGTGTTTGCGCACACTGGCGCTATAAAGGTTCGGACAGCCCCACCAGTGTCGCGAACAGTTACGAAGAAAAAATTGCCTGGTTGCGCCAGGTGCTCGATTGGCATGAGGTGACTGGCGACAGTTCTGACGTGGCCGAGCAGTTTAGTGCTGATCTCGCTCAGGACAGAGTCTACGTGTTCACGCCTAACGGTGATGTGGTGAACTTGACGCAGGGTGCAACACCCCTGGATTTTGCCTATCACGTGCACACGGAAGTCGGCCACCGCTGTCGCGGTGCGAAAGTTAACGGTGTTATTGCGCCGCTTACCAACACCTTGAAAACCGGCGATCGGGTGGAAATTCTTACCAGCCGCCAAGGCGCCCCGAAGCGTGACTGGCTACAGTCAGGGCTTGGTTATCTGCGTACGTCGCGCGCACGGGCCAAAGTGCAGCAGTGGTTCAAGGCTCAGGGGCGAGACGATAACGTTGACGCAGGAAGGCATTTGGTCGAGCGCGAGTTTCGTCGTTTAGCGCTGACTAGTGTTGACTACCGGCGCGTGGCCGACAAGGTCAATATGCCGACCGTCGATGATATGTATGCGGCTGTGGGTTCCGGCGACCTGGCCTATGCCACTGTACTTAATGCCGCCCAAACACTGGTAGGCAAGCGTGCTGAACCGCAGTTGCAAGTGGCTCGCCCCGGTAGTGACCCAGTGTCTCGTGCGCAAATTCGGGTGCAGGGTGTGGGTAATTTACTCACGCACATGGCCGGATGCTGCAAGCCTTTACCGGGTGATGCCATCACCGGATTTATTACGCGTATTCGCGGCGTCAGTATTCACCGTAGTGACTGCGCTCGTTTGCTCAGTCTGCAGGAGACTGGTCCGGAACGTGTGGTTGAGGTTGAATGGGGCGCAGCGCCGCGCGAGAACTACGAAGTCGACCTGGCGATTGAGGCTTATGACCGACAGGGTCTGTTGCGCGACATTACTAGCTTGTTTGCCAACGCGCGCATCAACGTTTTGGCGATTGCGACTCAAACCAACAAGAAGCAGCACACCGCGACCATGCGCTTAACGGTTGAAGTGCCCGACCTGGGTGCCTTATCCAGGCTGCTGGAGAGAATCAATCGCCTAAGCAACGTGATCTCCGTTGTGCGGGTTTCAGAGTAGGGGAATTGTGTGTCCACGACGCGTTATACCATCGGTGATTTATTGCGCGTGATGCAGCGCCTGCGGGACCCTGAGGGTGGCTGCCCCTGGGATCTGCAGCAAGATTTCCGCAGCTTGGTGCCCTCGACGCTGGAGGAATGTTACGAGTTGGCGTCTGCCATTGAGCACGGAGACTATCCGCATGTTGCGGAGGAACTGGGTGATGTGCTGTTCCAGGTGATTTTTTACGCACAGTTGGGTGCCGAGCAGGGGCTCTTTTCCTTCTCGCAGATCGTCGATACCCTGGTCGAAAAGCTGCTGCGGCGTCACCCTCATGTGTTTGTGGATGGTGACATTGAGCAGCGCCTTGATTCGCGTGTTTCGGTTGTCGAGGTAAAGCACAGTTGGGAAGCCATCAAGCGTGAAGAGCGTGCATCTCGCGCTCAGCGAGGCGCAATGGACGACGTCCCCGCTGCCTTGCCCGCGCTGCCGCGGGCGCAGAAGCTACAAAAAAGGGCGGCGCTGGTAGGTTTTGATTGGCCCGATCCGCAGTCTGTGTTCGCCAAGCTTGATGAAGAGCGAGCCGAGCTGGAGCAGGCAATCGCTGCGGGCGATGCTGCTGCTATTGCCGACGAAATGGGTGATCTCTTGTTCACCTGTGTGAATTTGTCGCGCCAGCTTGGCCTGGACGCCGAGAGTACGTTGCGTCAGGCCTCGGACAAATTCGAGCACCGGTTCAGGGTGATGGAATCCGCGGTTGCGGAGTCTGGTCGAGGTTCTTTGACGGCGCTTGCCGGTGAGGAGCTCGAAGCCCTCTGGATGGCTGCCAAGGCCCGGTGTTAGGGCGGGGCTTGTGCAAAAACCTGCCCATGTGTATGGTTACCGCCCTCCATTTGTAAGGCCTTTTTGGTACGCTCCGCAGCGGCACAGGGCACAGCTGCACGATAACCTTGAGGATCCATCTGAATGCGACTGATACTCTTAGGCGCTCCCGGCGCTGGCAAAGGCACCCAGGCTCAATTTGTAACTGAGGAGTGGGGCATTCCCCAAATCTCCACTGGAGACATGCTCAGAGCGGCGGTAAAGGCAAAAACTGAACTTGGCATCGCGGCCAAGGTGGTTATGGATACTGGTGGCTTAGTGTCCGACGATATCATTATTGGGTTGGTCAAAGAGCGGATTAAGCAGGCTGACTGTGCCAATGGATTTTTGTTCGACGGATTTCCACGCACGATACCGCAGGCTGAAGCGATGGTCGAGGCGGGTGTTGGTATCGACCACGTTGTTGAGATCGCCGTGGAAGACGAGGAGATTGTGGCTCGTCTGAGTGGCCGACGTGTGCACCCTGCGTCGGGGCGCGTCTATCATGTACAGCATAATCCTCCACAGCGCGCAGGCTTCGATGACGAAAGTGGCGAGCCGCTGGTACAGCGCGACGACGATAAAGAAGCGACTATTCGTAAGCGGTTGCAGGTTTATCAGGAGCAGACTCGCCCACTCGTTAAGTTTTACCAGTCGATGTCGGGCCAGCATGCTCCCGCCTGTCACCGCGTTGAGGGCTTAGGCAGCGTCGAAGAAATTCGCAGCAAAGTGTTTGGCGCACTAGGTCGATAGTTTCTGGTGCCTTGCTCATAAGCCTCGCGGCGTTTCGATGACCGTGATGCGATAGCCACTCACTACAGTTTTCTGCGCGACGATTCTTGCGGGCGCTCTGTAGGGTTGCAATTGTGTTGTTGTAAGCCCTGATGAATGTTGCTATTTTGCTTTTGGGTTCTGTACTTAATCACAGTTGGAGACAACGCATATGGCAACGGTCAAAGGCAAGGCGAAAGTAAAAACCGGAGCGCGCAAAGCGCCGGCCAAAAAGGTGCCACGCAAAAATGCGTCTGCTGCCACAGTGAAACGAAAGTCCAGCACCGCGGCAGCCGAGAAAAAAGCACGTGCCGCACTGGTGAAATTGCAATCAACAGTAGAGTCGGAAAAGAAAGCACTCGCTGATGCGCGCGCTCGCTTAAAGGCCGCACGCACTGCGGCCGATGCTCGTGCCAAAAAAGCAGCAGCAAAAGCCGTCGAACGCGCCAATTCGCGTGTTGATGGAGCAGGTGCGAAGTTAGATGCTATGCGCCAACGTGTGAAACATGTGATTGCGGATGCGCAGTTGGCCGCTCGTCGCTTGGCTGCTGAAGAACGCATTCTCGCCAAGAAAGTTGAAATTGCGGCAAAAGCGGAAGCCGATAAAGCGCGTGCACTGGCCAAACACGTAAAGCAGTGGAGCAAGGAACGCAGCAAGGCCGATGCGGAAAAGCTGGCAGCGATCGAGAAGAAAGTGCTTGCGAAGCTGCGCTCTGCAGAGAAAAAAGTGGAGGCGGTTGCCAAGTCTGCGTTCGGTAAAGTGCGCGCTGGCCGCAAATCCATCGGGGCCAGTGTGAACTCAGCGCTATCCGGAGCTGCCAAGCAAGGAAAGAAAAAGGCGCCTGTAAAGTCGGCGGCAAAAAAGTCGGTACGCTCCGCATCTAAAGCGAAGCTCAAGGGCGCTGCCGTAAAGAAAGCAGTGACCAAAGCGAAGTCCAAGCCGGCGGCAAAATCCAAAGCCAAGCCAGCCGCCAAAGCAAAATCGGCCGCCAAAGCCAAGCCAGCGGCAAAAGCCAAAGTAACTGCCAAAGCAAAGCCAGCCAAGAAAAGCTCCGCAGCACCCAAGCGCAAGGCTCGCGCTACCCCTTCTGCGTAAAGCTTCTTGGTTGAGGCGAGAGCCCGCATCGGTAACCCGGTGCGGGTTTTCTGTTTTTTCTGTCTCGTGTAGTAGATTCTATGACCCGTATTCTTGCGATTGATACTTCTACCGACGCCTGTTCGGTGGCTTTGTTGAGTGGTGACAGCGTGCAGGCCTTGCTGGAACATGCTCCAAGGCGCCACAACCAGTTGTTGTTGGGGATGCTGCGAGAGCTACTGCCAGACGGCCCGAGCGGCTTGGACGCCGTGGCCTACGGCTGCGGGCCAGGTTCATTTACCGGTTTGCGTATCACTGCCAGCGCCGTGCAGGGGATCTGTTTTGCGGCACAGCTGCCGGCCCTGCCGGTATCTACCCTGGCCTCGCAAGTGCAAACAGCGATTCGTCTGGGGTTTGCCGCTGAGGGTAGTTGGGTGCTGAGTACCTTGGACGCGCACATCGGAGAGCTCTATTGGGCGCTGTTTGAGGTGGTGGATGCGCGGCCTCGTGCTGTTTCTGCTGATTCTGCTTGCGATCCGGAAGCGTTAACAATTTCAGGAGACCAGCCGCTGATTGCCGTGGGTAGCGGTCTCAACTATCAAAATGCCATACCGGCTCAATTGCAGAGCCGTTTCACGAGGACCTGCCCGGAGCTGGAACCCTGCGCAGAAGATCTCCTGCCTTTGGCTCAGCGAGCATTGGCGGCCGGTGAAATACAGTCGGCGGATGCAGTTTGCCCAGTGTATGTGCGCGATGAAATTCGTTGGAAAAAACTCGCTGAGCAGGGGCCCCGTAGCTGATGGATACTATGCAGGCCATGTTGTTGGCGGTTTTGCAGGGAGTAACAGAGTTTCTCCCCATCTCCAGCTCTGCGCATTTGGTCATTCCTTCGCTGGTGCTGGGCTGGCAGGATCAGGGCCTGTCTTTTGATGTGGCGGTGCATGTTGGAACGCTGTTGGCCGTCGTGCTGTATTACCGGCGCGAGTTGCTGGATATGGCGGCGAGTTGTTTTGGACTGCTGCGGGGCCAGGCCGCTAATGACGATATCAGCCTCGTGCTGTACCTCGCCGTGGCCACGGTGCCGGTGTGTGTTGTTGGTTTTGTCGCCGACGGTTTTATTGAGTCACAGTTACGCACATTGCCGGTCATTGCCACGACGACGTTGGTGTTTGGGCTTTTGTTGGGCTTGGCAGATCGCCGGGCTCAGCGAGCGTCCTCGTTCGTAACGCTGACATTGTTTGCGGCGCTGGTCATTGGCCTTGCACAGGCGCTGGCGCCGGTTCCGGGTGTTTCGCGCTCGGGCATCACGCTCACTGCGGGCTTATTGCTGGGCTTGAACCGAGCGACCGCCGCGCGTTTTACGTTTCTATTGTCGATACCGGTGATTGCCGGTGCGGGGCTGCTGAAAGGGATGCAGCTGGTGCAGGCGAGTGTTGCCGTTGATTGGGTGCTGCTGGTGTCCGCTGCGCTGTTGGCAGCAGTGACCGCCTACGCCTGTATCGCTCTGTTCCTGCGCTTGCTGGAGCGGTTTGGCCTGATGCCTTTTGTCTACTACCGTATTGCCCTTGCTGCCGTGCTGTATGCACTGTGGCTCGTCTAGGGATATTTGAGGAGAGTATTGCACCATGCACGTGGATGAGTTCAACCGCGAATTGATGGCCTTTCTGGCCGTAGCCACAACGCCCTTTCATGCCGTCAAAGCACTTGTCGCAAGCCTGGAGGCCGCCGGGTTTAGTCAGCTTTCGCCTGAAAACAACAGCGCGCTGCAAGCCGGTGCCCGCCATTATTTGACGCGCAATGACAGCTCAATTGTTGCCTTTGTGGTGGGTGCAGACGCGCAAGCACACGGCGGTGTGCGTATGGTGGGGGCACACACCGACAGCCCGTGTTTGATGGTAAAGCCTGTTCCCGAGAAGCGTCGTGCAGGGTACTTTCTGTTGGGGGTTGAGGTGTACGGCGGTGCGCTGTTGAATCCCTGGTTCGACCGTGACCTGTCGCTTGCGGGCCGGGTCAGCTTTGCCGATGCAGTGGGCACTCTGCAGACTGCAATGGTCGATTTTCGGCGCCCGTTGGGGGTGATACCCAGTTTGGCAATTCACCTGGACCGGGAAGCCAACCAGTCGCGTAGCGTGAATCCACAAACCGATATTTTGCCGGTGCTGGCACTGCAGGCAGATGCGAAGCTCCCTGATTTTCGCGACTTGTTGGCGCAGCGCCTGCGCGAGGAACATCCGGGTTGTGACGTGCAGCGCGTACTCGATTACGAACTGTCGTTCTACGACACGCAGCCAGCGGCCCTGGTGGGCTTGCACGAAGAGTTTATTGCCTCGGCAAGGCTCGACAACCTGTTGAGTTGCTTTACCGGCCTGCAGGCATTGCTGGCCGCTGACGGCAAGCAGAGTTGTTTACTGGTCTGCAACGATCACGAGGAGGTGGGCAGTTTGTCGACCTCTGGCGCACAAGGGCCATTGCTGATGTCAGCCCTGCGTCGCATGGCGCCTGATGAGGTAGCTCTGGCGCAGCTGGTAGAATATTCTTTGATGATTTCTGCGGACAATGCGCATGGTGTGCACCCGAATTACGCCGACCGCCACGACGATAATCACGGGCCTTTGTTAAATGCTGGGCCGGTGATCAAAATTAACGCTAACCAACGCTACGCGACCAATGCCGAGACCGCTGGCATGTTTCGCCTGCTGGCCGAGGCCGAGGGCGTGCCGGTGCAGAGTTTTGTCGTGCGCTCTGACATGGGCTGCGGCAGCACAATCGGCCCAATCACCGCGGGCGGCACGGGTATTCGCACGCTGGACGTGGGCGTTCCCACCTTTGCGATGCACTCCATTCGAGAGTTGGCGGGGCGTGACGATGCGGCACATTTGTCGCGTGTGTTGCGGCGCTTTTACAACCATGCAGGATCGTTGATCCCGGCCTGAGCCTGCGCTAAACGCGAACCAAACCCCGCGTTCAAAGCCGGTCGCAAAAATAGCCAGCGCGCAGTACAGGCGATAAACTTGCGGCCACACCCTATTCGCTTCCACCGACAGGATTCTCATGAGCACACAACGCGTTCTCACCGGTATCACCACCACCGGTACGCCACACCTGGGCAATTTCGTGGGTGCCATTCGCCCGGCCATTGCGGCGTCGAACGACCCGGCAGTGGAGTCGTTTCTTTTCTTGGCGGATTACCATGCGCTCATCAAGTGCCAGGACCCTGCGCAAGTGCGCCAGTCCAGCAAAGAAATAGCGGCAACGTGGTTAGCGCTAGGCCTGGATACTGAGCGAGCAGTTTTTTACCGGCAGTCCGATATCCCGGAGATTCCCGAACTCACCTGGATTCTGTGCTGTAACGCGGCTAAGGGTTTGATGAATCGCGCTCATGCCTACAAGGCCGCTGTGCAAGCCAACGAGGAGGCGGGAGAGGACCCCGACTTCGGTATTACAATGGGGCTGTTCAGCTACCCGGTGCTGATGGCCGCCGACATCCTGATGTTTGGTGCACATCAGGTGCCCGTAGGGCGCGACCAGATACAGCATGTAGAAATGGCCCGCGATATCGCCCAGCGTTTTAATCATAACTTTGCGCCTTTGTTCACCCTGCCCGAGGCCGTGGTGGAAGACCACGTTGCCGTATTACAAGGCTTGGACGGGCGCAAGATGAGCAAGAGTTATCACAATACTATCCCGCTGTTTCTGCCTGAAAAACAGCTGCGCAAGGCGATCAACAAGATCAAAACGAATCTGCTGGAACCGGGTGAGCCAAAGGATGCAGACGATTCGACGGTGTTCCAGATTTGGAGTGCCTTCGCCTCTGCACAAGAAACGGCGCGCATGCGGGCCGATTTTGAATCGGGTATTGCTTGGGGTGAAGCCAAGCGGCAGCTGTTTGAGCTGGTCAATGAGCAGTTGGCGCCCGCGCGAGAGCGTTATGAGGCGTTAATGAGCGACCCCGCGCACATTGAAGCCGTGCTCAAGCGGGGCGCAGAACGCGCGCGTGAACACAGCGCGCCCTTACTGGCGCAGGTGCGTAAAGCGGTTGGCATTGCGGAAATGTGCTGAGCAACGCGTCAGCTTTGCCCCCAGCCATAGCGTAGTTCTACGAAGACACCGCGCGGCCTGCCGACAAAATAGCGGTAGTTGCCAAAGCCGACATCGGCGCGTTCAGCATAGTCTTCATCAAGCAGATTGGTGATGCGCAGCGTGGCAGCGAGATTTTGTGTAAGCGGGGTGCTAACGCGCAGGTTAAGCAGTGAGTGCCCTTCATACTGGAACTCGTTTTCAGGCTCCAGATAGTAGTCGTCCATATACACCCACTCTAGCTCGGCGACCGGCGCGCTGCCATGGCGCGAGGCAAATTCCCAACCGATTCTGGCACTGCCAAATAGCCGCGGCGCGGTGTCAATGTCGTTGCCGTCAATCGAACCATTCACACCCAGCGGCAGTGCGTTGTTGGCGTAGCGATGGCGTGCGGCCGTGGCATCCAGCCGCGCGTACCAGGCGTTGTTACTGCGATAGTCCAGGCTGATCTCCAGGCCCGCGTGTTCGGTACGTGCACCGCTCACGTTGCGGCGATCTTCGTCTTGAAAAATCACCTCATCCTTGTTCATGTGGTAAAGCGATAGGTCATAGCGTATGCCAGAAGCAGTGGCGCCGCGCATGCCAAACTCAATGTTATCCATCACCTCGGAATCGAGGTCGGCGACGGATTGGCCCGACTGCAGCCGGTAGAGTTCGCTGGTGTCTGGCGCGCGGAAACCGTTGGCGGCGCGCAGGTAAATACTGTGATCGGGGAGCCACAAGAAGCTGACACCACCATTAAGTGACCAGTCAGTAAAGCTGTCGTTGCGATCGGCGACGCGGAAAAAGCGGCAGGCGCTGGCCTCGGGTGCACAGACAGACCCGTCCGGGCCTCGGTTGTCATAGTCGTAGTGGGTGTATTCGAGGCGCGCACCACCGTCCAGTGTCCAGCGCTCAGATAACGCATAGCGCAGTTGCGCCCAAGCGGCGCCTACACTGGCGTCGACCTGGTAGTCGTAGTGTGTGCCTGCGGGCTGGTTTGGGCTGAAAGGCTGTGCCTGCTCTTCTTGCAGCCAGCCGTCAGTGATTTCCATGTCGGCACCGCCTACCCAGCTCAAGGCATTATGCTCACCGTGTAGAGCGGTTCGCAGCCCAACAGACTCGTGGCCATTGCGCTCCACTGGCTGCCAGGGCAGAAAGTGTTGCAAGAACTCCATCTGGTTTCTACGCAGGTAGGGGGTGATGCTGAGTTGCTGGCCACCACTGAGTTCGCGGCTGGCTTCGCTGTAGAGGCGCAGCGACCACGCATCGCGGTAAGCCTCCGGGTTGGGGTTGCTGCGGCGCAGTGCGTCGTCTTTGTAGGCTTCAAAGCCCTGAATGAATCCGGCCGTTTCCTGGTTCAAGTTGGCGCCGTCCAACACGGTGCGAATGCTCCAGACATCGCCAATGTAGTCGTGGCGCAGTGTCAGCTTTTGTTGATCGTAGCCGGAATCGTCTTGATACCCGCCGTCGGTTGCCACATTGCCGCGCAGGCTGAATGCATGGGAACCGCTACCGTGATTCAGGCTGATCTTTGCCCGGTAGTAGTCCTCGGAGCCGGATTCGACGGCGACTTGCTGGCCTGCCGCAGGGTTGGGTGCCGCACTGAGGACGTTAATCACTCCGTGCATCGCATTGGACCCATAACTTGCGCCCGCGGGCCCTTTGATAACCTCAATACGGCCGGCTTGCTCAAGGTTGGCGTCGAACAGTTGGTTGACGTTGCAGAAGCCAGGTGCGCGCAGGCTGATGCCGTCGGCAGCAATAAAAAATGAGCCACAGCCTCCTGCTCCGGTGAGTACGGGCGAGCGCAGGGCAGTGAGGCTTTCCTGCCCATTGCCGCGGCTGATCCAGGCGCCCGGGACCTGCTGCATGATCTCGCTGGGGTGGGTGTGCCCCACGAGTCTCAGCGCCTCGTCGTCCACCACAGACCAGGCAAGCGGCAGGCGGTTGGCGTCTTCACTGATGCGCTTGGCACTAACAATCACCTGTTCCAAAGCGGGTTCACTGCTGGCGACAGACGTGCAGAAGGTGGCCAAGAGGGCGCCGGCCAGTGCTTTCATAGTATGCATTACATTATCCTGCGGCGATGATATTGGGGTTATTGCGCGGCGAGTCGTCGTTATCGCGGTTTTGCACGGCTTGCACGATACGTTGCAAGGGCACACGCAGCATATCTTTGAGTGCGTCGCTGGCCCTGCTTTCTTCCAGCGCCTTTTCCATGCACCACAGCCACTGCTCACTCATTTTCGGGCCGATATGGTAGGCAGCATGCGGCTCCGTGAGGCATACGCCGCCGTGCTTTTCTGCATAGCGCGGTGGCCCACCCATCCACCCCGTGAGGTAGTCGGCCAACCGGTCTGTCACTGGCCCCAGATCGGCGGCGTGCATGGCGCGCAACTCTCGCACTTCATCGCGCGTGTCCATAATGCGATAAAAATCCTCACACAAGCGCTGGATGCCAGCGTCTCCGAGGATGCCGTAGGGTGTGTTTGGCGTATTCATAGTCGACTGTTGTAAGGTTGATTCGGGAGATGGCCAGTTTACGCGCGACGACGGCGAATGTCCTGCCCGGTGGAGTGGAAGGCTGAACCGGGCGTAGCTTAGGTATTACAACACAGGCGTTAAAGCAGATCCGTCATGGACAGGCCGACGCCGATGCGACTCTGGTGGAGGTCGTAATCGATCAGGCTCTCACCATAGCCATTGAAGTACTGCACATAACCTTTGAAGCGTCGGTTGACCGGGAAGGTCCACTCCAGCTGCACGGCGCCGCGATTGTCCGCTTGCAGGTTGTTGCGCACCTGCACGGCAAACTCATGTTGCTCCCATTTCCAGATGCCGGTGAGGTCACCGTAACCCATATAGTCTTCAATATCCGGGTTATCATCGCTTTTGCTGCTTTCAGGGATGCGGTACCAGCCACGTGCGTTCAGGGTCATGCGGCGGCGCTCAAAAGCGGCACCAGCAATGATGCGGTTCCAGCTGCGTGACAAGTCACCGGCTTGCCCATTGGACTCATGGACGAAGCCCACGTCCCAGAGCGTGTTGGTGAAGCCAAGGAAGCGCCAGTTGTTGGTAAAAGACAACGATATCTCTGGCTGGTAGTTGGTTTCGCGGAAAGGTGACGATTCGTTGTAAAGCTGCCACCAGTTGCGTTGCGTATAGCCTACCCACAGGTGGTTATTGTGTCCAAGGATGTTCTCCCAGGCGATAGTCTTCAGACTCAACTGGAACTTCGCCTCCAGTCGGTCGATGGGCTCATCGGGTTGTTGGAGTGCCCAGGCATCCCGGTTCAGCGTGTCACTGTAGGTAAGCGGTAGCAAATAGTTGCGATGATGCGGGGTAATGACCCAGGCGTTGCCAGTGATCTCCGCCTCCTCGGCAATACGTTTGCCAAACAGCAGTTCTTCTTCCGCCAGGTTGACGGGCACCACGGCCTCCTCCTCGAGGCCGGTGTCATCCCCATCGGCGCCCCATCCAAGCGACCAGTCGGCGGTATCTGGCAGGCTGCGCCCGGCGGCGGCGTCATAGCACGCCAAGCGGCTTTGGTCGTCGGCGATGGATACGCAATTCTCCGCGTGTGCCGGAGACTGGGCGGCCGCCACCAGAGCCAGCAGCAAGAAGATGTTAGGTGGTTTCATTCACATGGTAGCAGGCTGGCAGCGAAGCGAGCAGTGTAGCGGAACGCACTGCTGGGTGACAGGGACGTCTCCCCATTCTGTGCCGAACAGACCACGTTATGCCAGTTGGGCCTGCCTGATTTGGCGTGCCAGATACCTCTGGAATAACCAGATGGGTTGCTCCAGGGAGCAAAGGGGGCCTGGGGTATAGGCAGTGGAGCCCAAACCGGACTGCACAGCGCCACACATTTCCATATCCTCAAGATGAAACGTGCGCATCATTTCAACTTCATCGGCAAGGGTTTGAGGGTAATTTTCCGAGTCGGCCGAGCCCGGGTGGACTAAGAGGGTCGTCCGTATTTGCATAAGACCCGCAGCCAGGGGTTGCAGACGATACCAGTACACGCGGTCTGCCGCGACAAACCAGAGCGTGGTGGGCGCAGCAAGGTATGCCGTCCACTCCAGAAAATCTGACTCCAGTAGCCCTGGAATAGGCGCAAAGCTTAATAGTTGGGGTTGGCCGGCTTTAACCTTACGCTGCAGTTGCTCAGACAGAGGCAAGTGGCATACCTGAAAATGTTCGCCTTCCTCATCGGTCCAGCAACCTTGCGCAGGCATTATCGGTTGAAACAGTGTGTGGTGAGCGCCAGCGTGGTGGTAAGGCTCCATGAAATTCTCAACCAGTACTTTCCAGTTGAACGGGCAATCCCAGCCTATGTCCGCAACCATTGTGAGGTCAGCCATCTTCCAGCGGCCCAAGTGCGTGTTCAGGCCAGCAAATTGCTCGCTGACAGGCTGTGCATCGCCGCTAAAGTTAACAAACACAAAGCCTTGCCACACTGCGCTGGTGAATTCGTGCAGGCCAAGGCTTTTTTCGGCCACCTCAGGATGATCCTTCATAAAAGGCGCACCTTTCAACGCGCCGTCGAGTCCATAGACCCAGTGGTGATAGGGGCATTGATACTGGGTGCAGTTGCCCTCAGATAGATGTCCAAACTCAGGCGGCATAACGTCCATGCCGAGGCGGGAATCATCGGTGTTCCCGCTGTTTTACGCTGAATTTACCGTCGGTTCTGCAAGCGCGGGGTTGCGTTGTTCCCCGCTTCAATATTAGCGCAGCAACTTGCATGCCAAGATGTATGTATAACGTCACCCCGTTGATTTATA
>ERZ887849.426-NODE-426-length-45788-cov-54.530908_pt1 | contig 45788 bp, 33 predicted proteins | sample MGYA00521267_ERZ887849 | MGnify/ENA primary metagenome ERZ887849 (study PRJEB32303, sample SAMEA104408601) | aquatic metagenome | biome: Brackish water; feature: Pelagic; material: water | place: Baltic Sea | collected 2014-06-06T16:11:00 | depth 2,863 m ... | reverse complement strand
GGCGTTGGTTGTGGCGTTGGTTGTGGCGTTGGCGCTGATGGGTATGAAATGGGTGAGAATGGATCAGGATTCGATGGCACTGCTAACGGAGGACTTTCCGGCGTCGGTAGCGAATCTGGCGGGATGTATCCTGTTGTGGGAAGGCCTCCGGTGGGATCGTTGCTGGGAATCGTTGGCAAGCTGTCCAGTGGGACGTTGTACGGATCTGTGTATTCCGGGTAGGTGGGCCCCGGATAAGCTGGCCCCGGATAAATTGGCATGGGTGAAATTGGTGTTGGGTAAGATGGAATTCCGACGTTGACCGGCGTGCAACAGTTGGTCGGCGGCATGCAGCATTGTTGCGACTGGATTGGCGCGTACATCTGCTGTGCGAACATAGAAGCCGGTCTGCAGCATGGATTCATGCAGCCTGCGAACAGGAACAAAACAAGTCCGGATAAGACTTGTGAAATTAGATTACAGCGTTGCATGCTGAACCTTCGAACGGAAGCTGTAAGGATGATTCACACGTTGATCGCACGGTCTTGAAGCAATTCATCGAGTGTTTGGCTGGCGGCCATAGCAAGGCTGTATTCTGAATCAAATCTTCTGACGCAGTTTCAGAATCCAGCTTGTTAGACTACTTATTGCGGCGAACATGTTCACATTGAGTCAAGTTTTCAGAGCGACAACGGAGCGTTTCCGAGTGGTAGCTCGAATGGTCTGAGGCACAGTCTCGTTAGAGTCTAATTTAAAATGATTCGCATGATGGCCGTAGCGAAAATGAAGCGACTCGGCGGTTAGAACGTCCCACGTTTTGAGACATGCCACGCCACCGGAGCAAGGACGAAACCCTTGTTACGGCTGAGAAGTAACCGAACGGCCAATGCATGTCGAGGCGATCTTCTGCCTGCGGAGGCGGATCTTTAGGGCAAATTCGTATGGACACGAGAAATGCTGGATTCCGCCTTGCCGCTTCGTTGTGGATCGGCACAACACGCCGGTGTTGCGGCAGTTGTTGCGAGTTTTTGCCTCGCCTCGCGGAAAGGGGGCAGCCACGGAAGCCCCAGACATTCGGCCATGGATCGGGCGGCGTTAACGCTAAATGTGCGATGGCTCAGTGAATTGAGACTGCTGCGTAGCTGCCAGAAACTGATTGGTCACCGCATAGTTCCGTGTTTTTTCTGCGGCGGTTGAGGCGACACGAACAAACTGACGGGAGGTTCGCATTGCGAACTTTGCCCTGCCCTGCTGCCAATTATACGTTGCGGGGCGGGAAATGATGTGTTTCGCGTTTAACCCGACTCGTAGAAGAGGACTTCGGTCCATTGCAATGGACCTCCTCTACGAGTCGGCTTAAACGACTCAATTTATGCCGCGTGGGGTATCGTTCCGCACCAAAATGAGAACGTGGCTAACGACCCCCAATCAACGTTAGTCACGTCGCAGCACTAGAGTTGCAACGTTGGCGTGGCGAATAACACGTTCTGCCACCGACCCCATGATGGCTCGTTGCAGACCGTGGTATCCGTGAGAAGGGATTACAATCAAGTCTGCGTGGTGCTCGTCAGCGTATTCGACGATGCGATCACCCGGATAGCCAACTTCTATAGACGTTGTTACTCCAGCGATATCGTTTTCCGAAAGGAAGTTCTTCAGGTACTTCAGTGCGTTTTCCACCAACGTCTTTTCAGCATCTTCGTCGCCCCAAACAGCCAACGGCGACACCGTGTCTAAACCGGGAATCACATGTATCACGTGGACTGCAGCGGGTTCAGCTGCGAGATCGATCGCGGTACGGATTGACGGAGCTGACGTCTCAGAAAAGTCAACGGGAACGACAACTGTCTTGCGTGGAGTCCAGGTCATAAGTAAGCCTTTTCTGAGAATGGATGTGACGCACAATCATCGCACATCGATGCGAAACATCAATCCAAAACGTTTTTCGTGCCAGCAGAAGTTGATCTACCAGTAGTTTGAGGCGTCCCCGGAATTCAGGGATAAAGTGTTTATGTCATCAGACGCTGAGTGCGTTCAGTGCTTTCATCCGGTTGCAATAGGGGCCGTTTCGTATGAATGCGATCAGTCACTTGCTGTTAGTAAACGTTCGCTAACTGTTTGAGCCACGATGCATCACGAAACGATGCATCCTGGATGCATCAGAATGTGGCGTGTACGTTGCGGGCAACTTAGAAACGCAATTTAACGCTGGTTTTCGATATCCAGTTCCCCACTGGCCAGTTTGCCCATGTAGCCATTAAGTTCGCGAGCCACTTTTCCAGATAGCAGCACCAGGCCGATGATATTGGGAATCGCCATTCCGAAGATCATCAGATCGCCGAAGTCCATTACGTTAGTTGCTGAGATTACAGAGCCCAAAAATGTGAATACCACAAACAGGCATCGATACCACATCGAAGTTTTGTCGCCAAACAGGTAAGCCCAGCATCGTTCGCCATAATATGACCAGGAAATCATGGTGGAAAATGCAAACAGGATGACGCAAACGCATAGTACGTATTTGAAGCCGGTAATCTGTGATTCCATCGCCAACGCGGTGAGTCCAGCCCCGTTTTCCTGCTGAATAAACCTTGCATACTCTTCGCCGGATTCTGGCAGGTAAGCTCCCGTTACAATAATCACCAACGCCGTGATGGTGCAGATAACAACGGTGTCAATGAACGGTTCCAGTAGAGCCACCAGTCCTTCGCGAATAGGGTGATCTGTCTTGGCGGCGGCGTGAGCGATGGCTGCTGAGCCAACTCCCGCTTCGTTGGAAAACGCGGCTCGCTTAAAGCCCATTACAAGGACACCCACGAAGCCACCGAAGGCGGCCGATGGATTCAGTGCTCCTGTGATAATGGATGAAAAAGCTGCGGGAATCGCGGTCGCGTTCATCGCCAGAATCGCCAGTGCTGCCAGGACATAAATTCCGCACATTGCCGGAACAATCTTTTCGGCGACGCCCGCAATTCTGCGAATGCCACCAATGATGACAACGCCGACAAGCGCTGCCATTACCAGGCCATACACCCAACGATAATCCGGTCCGCCGTCAAGTGGTGCCGCAAGAAATGGAATTGCAGTGCCCACCACAGTTAAAGACTGATTCACCTGATAGGAATTGCCTCCCGCAAACGACCCGCCGACGCACAGAATCGCAAATGCGACACCAAGAACCTTGCCCAGTGGTCCAAGTCCCATTTCCTTCAAACCACGAGACAGGTAATACATGGCACCTCCCATGATCCGTCCATCCGGGCGCACTTCTCGGTACATCTGTCCCAGACTACATTCGACGAACTTGGATGTCATGCCGATGAGGCCGGCCAACATCATCCACAGAGTTGCACCGGGGCCACCCAGTGCGATGGCCGTCGCTACTCCGCCAATGTTTCCGAGCCCCACGGTGGCCGAAAGCGCGGCGGTCAGTGCCTGAAAGTGAGTTACTTCTCCTGCGTCATTCGGATCATCGTACTTGCCAGCTGTGACAAGAATTGCGTGCTTGAAGCCTCGCAGGTTAATGAACTTCATTCTTAAAGTGAAAAACGTGGCGCCCGCAATCAGCACCAGAACAGCCGCCGGAATGCTTCTGGCTGGCGTTCCGTTCTCGTCAGCAGCGACCACAGTAATGGGCCGGAAGATGATTTCCCCGCCAATAAATCCGTTGATCTCGCCAAACTTGTCATCAATCGGCTTCAATGCATCATTAAGCTTCTGGACGATTCCCTTGTTGCCTTCAGGGGCTACCATTGCCTGATCGGTGTCAACCGCCGCATTGTCGGCAGTGACCTCAGCTTCCTGAGCACTCGCCACAGTGGGCAGGCAGCAGAAGGACACCAGAAAAAGCAGGCACGCGAAACGGGACAGTTTATCTGACAAGAAACAGGACGATGTCATTAGTTGAGCTCCAGGTTAAGGCGAAATCATTTCACCAGCGTTCCAGACGCAGCGTGACAAGATACTGATTCAACACCGATGACGAAACCATCTGGAAGAAATAAGATTGTGATCTGCGGCGATAGCTTCGACCTTGAGTTGCCCGAAGCGAATTTTGGCAGAACCTGTTACGGGGCAATCATCATAAATTTGCTGGTCAGTATACGTGGGAATGGCGTTTCGCCTTTTTTGCGGGCCATGTGCGCCAGCAGTGGTTTTTGGGTGTTCGCGGAAGAAACAACTTGGTCAGGAAAATTTCTGTGGAAACAATCGTCGAATTGGGCCAATCCCTGCGTTATGCTCAGGGAAGTTTGTAACGATTATGCCGATTAGGGAGGCGCGGCAGAAATTCGTTCATTTCACTTAGCTGTTCACGCTCAACCCACCTGGGAGAGGACTATGTTTAAGAAATTGGCTTTGTTACTCGTGATTGCCGCGGCAACAGGCAGTCAGGCGTCTGCACACGGTCTGTTCGGGCCGTCCAACTATTTTAGCTACAATTACGGCTATAACTATCAGGCCCCGGTTTACGCACATGCGTATGCCGCACCTGTTTATGTTGCGCCGGCCCCCGTGGTTTATTATCGAGTTCCCGTTTACATCGTTCCGACCGCTTACGCTGCGCCCGTGCGGCCAGCTTGTGGTTCTGTGCCAACGGTCAGTTCCGTCAGCTACCGATCAACTCCGCATCGATCAGTGTTGCGAGTCCGAAGCTGGTAGTTATTTGACACCAGACAAAATGGAAACGGAAAACGGCTGGTTGTTCGTGAATGAACAACCAGCCGTTTCTATTTTGCATCACCGGTTTCTGCAGAATTACAGCTCGGGCGTTTCCTGTGCTACTCGGCCTTTGGCTTAATAATTCCAAAAGACAGTTGAGTGCTGGATTTGAACTCTTCGCCGGGCTTCAAAATTGTTGATGGGAAATTTTCGTGATTGACTGAGTCTGGGAAGTGCTGAGTTTCCAGACAGACCGCGCTACGGTGAGCGTAAGTCTTACCGCTTTTTCCCTTCTGGCCTTTCAGGAAATTTCCGCTGTAAAATTGAATGCCAGGTTGGTCGGTAGAAATACGCAACGTTCGCCCTGACGCTGGATCTCGCAAAACGGCGGCAAGGTTGAAGGGAGAGTCGTCATTGGGCTTCGGATTCAACACGAAGTTGTGGTCGTACCCAAGAGCACCGGTGTTGGTGAGCTTTTCGATGCGTGCACCAATCTTTTTGATTTTTCGGAAGTCCAGCGGAGTGCCTTCAACGGAGTCGATTGTTCCCGTCGGAATAAGCGTTTCGTCAGTTGGTGTATACGTGTCTGCGTTCAACTGCAGCATGTGATCAAGGACCGTATCGCTGCCAGCTCCTGACAGGTTGAAGTAGGCGTGATTGGTTAAGTTGACAGGAGTCGCCTTGTCTGTGGTTGCTTTGTAGCTGATTGTCAATCTGTTCGCGTCAGCGGGGACGAAGTACGTAACGGTGATTTTTAGTTCGCCTGGGTAACCTTCTTCGCCGTCCGGACTGACATATGTGAAGCGTACTCCCTGCCCCTTGTCGTTCGAGTAGCCTTTGGCTTTCCAGACAACTTTATCAAGGCTGCGTTCCGCTCCACCGTGCAGATGGTTCGGTTCGTTGTTGGTCGCCAGCGAGTATTCTTTGCCTTCCAGTGAGAACTTGCCAAGAGCGATTCTGTTGCAGACTCGACCGGTGCTGCAGCCGAAGTACTGGTTGTCTTCTGATTCGTATCCAGCGACGTCGTCCCAGCCCAGAATGACGTCTTCCGATTTTCCATCTTTGTCCGGGACGTGCAGCTGAACAAGAGTTGCTCCACGAGTCATGATTTTTGCAGTCAGGCCCGTCGAGCTTTTGAGCGTGTAGATTTCAACTGCGGTGCCATCCTGTGTTGAGCCAAAGTCGTCGACTTGCGGATCATTGGCATGAGCTAAAAGTGGAAAACCTAACAATGCCAGAAAACAAATTTGTCTCATCAATAAATCGCCTTGGTTGGAAGTTGTGTGGTGACGTCAAAATACAAAGAGGCGGTGCCTCAGACAATTCGAAGTGACGTCTGGAAATGCTTCGTTGTCGCTCTGAAAACTCGACTCAATCTGAATAGGCTCTATTCAATAATGAAGTCTAATCAATAATGCTGCCCGCTGTACTCAGATCACACAGAAAGAAGCGACCAAACAAAAGTCGACGGATCACCGTAGCGCACTGCCGGGCCTGGATTGGCTTCGTTGTGTGACTGCCAGCACGGATTCCAGGGCGTTTCTGCAATGATAACCACAACTCTGATATGGTCTTCAATGCCTTAGCTCAACTTATTGGCGGGTAGACCAAATCGAATTGCGGAGAGCCATAAATTGGCCACAGGACACCAAAGTGATGAATCATATCACTGAAAAAAAGTGCCATTCCGATCGCCAGCATCCACCAGCAAAGCTTCGGATAGCGAGTCCAAAGGACGCATGCCAGCAGCATCATCGCGCCGCCAATATAGCTGTGGTGGATTCTTAGTCCGCACGTCCAGCGGCCGATCGTGGAAGCGGTGTCCCGAGTTGATTCCATCTTGACTGCGAACCGCATGACACACGTGAAGGCTTCGAATGCGATCGTTAAAACGACGACCCACAACGTGAGTGATCGTTGCAGGATTCTTGCTGTTTTCATTCTGCATCTTTCATCATGCAAGGCGCTAACAGCCTGGCTCGCATGTCTGCCCCCGGGAATTCCAGCGTCAGGCAGATGAAAGTTTATCGCAGGATAGTCATTCAGGGAAACGAAGCATTCGTTGAGAGGTATACAAAACCTTTGTGAACAACTTCAACCAGGGAAATACGTCGCCTGTTGCGTTGGTGCAACGCTTTTTGCAGTTTGTGAAGCTACTGATTTGAGTCGTTCAATCAATGACGAGCATTAAAGAACTTATGACGCACTTCGTTGACGACCAGAAAAAGGCAGAAGCCCGGCAGTAGACCGCATATATTTGCGCAGATGTCCAGAAGTTCCTTCGTTCGCCCGAAGAACGGTTGAGTGAATTCGTCAAAGACTGCAATGCCGATAACGATAGCAACCAACAGTGCCAGCCTAAGGCCGCTGATGTTTTCTATGGTCTTGACGGGATCTTTGCTTAGCGGAAACAGCGCACAGCCGAGCAATGCAACCAGAACGGAATACAAGGCGCACTGGATTAGCTTGTCGATCCAGAACATCATGCTGTGCTGCATGAAAGCTGCATTTTTCACGCTGTCAACCGGCATGTGCGTCAGTACCAGAATGAAGCATAGGTAGATAATAACCGAACCCCACTCTGCACCAATAACGGCGCGTTGCAGGGATGAGGCTGGATTCGAGTTTGACATGATTCGTGTCGACTACCCGTTTCAATAGTTTCTTGACGTTACAGACTTGTGGCGAATCTGGTTGAATACCAGAAACAGTCCGAATCCAGGTATGATGGCGACAATGTCGATAAACATGTCAGTCCATTCAAATGTGCGTCCGAAGTGCGGTTGAGCGAATTCGGTACCTACGGCAAGTGTAACAATACTGCCCACAATCAATGTAAGTCGAAAAAACGTGATGTACTCAAACGTCTTTACAGGGTTGCGACAAAACGGCAAAAAAACGCAGCAGTACATTCCGGTTAATGTTGCAAACAATAGCGCATGTGCGATTTTGTCGCCGCCAAACTGGTCCGACTTTCTAAGGATGTCTGGAAGGCCAATGTCCTTGATAGGCACCAGCAACAGCAGAATTGCAAATGCTGTGGCGGCAATGCAGACGCATTGAACGCGTTCGCCCCCCCAGGCTCGAATCACTTCCGGGTCGTCCATTAGGTTTGCATAGACCGCATTGGGGGCAGCAATATGTTTTGTGCTGCGGTTGTAGAGTGGCAGATCCGGCAGGTCGTCGGCTTGTGGCCGATCGTCAATCTTCAGTATTGACATCAGCGGGCTCCAGCGACAGCGGCCAGGGTAGCAGTTGAGTGCTTGGCTTGTTTTACTGGAGACTTTCCGAGTATGCCGTTGCGGATTGCCTCAGCGCTGACGCCACTGTGGAATCGGGAACGAACGGTTTGTCGAGCTCGTTCACCCAGGGCAGTTGCTTCCAGTTGATCATCAAGAATCCGTTCAATTGCGTCGGCAATCGTGTCCGGCGAGTGTGCGGGCACCAGAATTCCATCAACTTCGTGCTGAATCATTTCTGCAACGCCGGGGCTGTTTGTCACGATGCATGGCAGTTCCATTGCCATAGCTTCCATGGTGGCAACTCCCAATGGTTCTTTGTGGCTGGCAAGGCAGAATATGTGAGCCTGCTGAAGTTCGTTCCTGATGTCGGCCTCGGACAGAGAACCCAACAACTTTACATTGTCGGCAACGCCAAGTTCATTCGCCAATGCATACAGCGAGTCTCGATAGTCGACTCGCTTTGAATCGGTTGCTCCACAAATATGCAGCTCTCCAGAAACTCCACGAGTCTTCAATTCTGCGACCACGCGAATCAGGTCGTCATGGCCTTTGCAGGGATTGATTCTGGCACAGGACACCAGGCGAACCACATCACTTCTTGATGCCGGTATGTAAGCAGAAGAACGTTGGAAACGCTCTGTTTCTACGCCCATCGGTGCAAGGAAGACTCGGTCTGGCAGCGACTTGCCAAGTTGCTGCTGAGCTTCCTGCATCAGTTCGCTGGTGATAATTACGTCAAAGCTGGAATGTTTCCACTTCGATTTCTGATTCGGGCCGTAGTCCTTTAGAGGGCCATGCAGTGTCATACTGTACGTGATTCCACCAAGGCGTTCCGCCAGCATGGCCACGTTCGCTGCATTGGCGCAACTGTGGACGTGGATGTGATTCCATCCGTTTTTGCGTGCGATTCGTTTCAGTTGCGCTGCTGCCGGGATGAACATTGTAAGTTTCAGTCGTTCGGCAATGCTTAAATCGGACGCAGAAACAACAGCACCGACGGCACGCAGCCATCCAAACGGGCCTGAACGAACGACTTCTGCAGCGGCCAATATCACGGACTTCAATGACATCGGTGCAAGGTATGTTGTGCGATCAGCGGCCGGTTGAGCCCACGAATGCTGAGCCTGTCCATTGGTTGGTGGTCGCGTAGACACAAGATCTGTTTCGATCTGCAGGTCTGCCAGTCGATCGCTTTCTCGCATAAAAAATGCGTGCGTTTGTCCGGGGAACTCCGGTATGAAATATCCAATCTTCATAGTGATTCGTTCTTTTCGGCAGCAGTGCTGGCAACTTCAGCTTCGGGTGTATTGAATTTGGATTTGTTCTGCGCAATGCGTTCCGCTGCTGGCTGTTCGTGTGCTGCAGAGCGGCTTCGCGCCCAGGAGACAAGTGTGCTTTTGAACAATTTGAAGCCTTGGTCGGCGCAATTCACAAACGGTCTGGAAACGGCGTTCAGTATCCGTCCAATGAATGGCGTGTGTGTGTTGTAGCGTTTGATAAGTACTAGAAACACAGGTGTCAGTCTGGCAATGGTTCTGGAAATCATTCCCTGACTTCCAGGAGCAGTAAAGGCGATGGGGCGATTCGCAGCTCCGAAAATCGTCACCCCAATCTCATTCAACTGATCCAGAGTTGATCTGGTATCCTGAGACAATGGTTCTCCACGATCGTACAGCACAAGTACTCCGTCGGAGTGACGGCACTGCATTTCAACGTCAACGGTGCGGTGTAGTTCAGGACCGTACATCAAAATGATCGAATACTGCTGGCGGCACTTGCTGATCAGCTCACTCATTTTGTGAGAGAAGATGCGATCGAAATGCCCGCTTTTTTTTCCGGCATGAATCAAATGACAGCGGGAGCCATCGATGCGGTTAATAAGTCCTTCGGTGTCCTCAGCGATTCCGCTAAGGTAGTCAAACAGCCCATGAGGAGTTTTTCCGAATTCTCGAGTCACCATCCACAGCAATGCGTCTGCGGTGGACACATGTTCTTCGTGTTGCCCAAGCATTTGGCGGCGATAGATCAGTTCATCTGTTTCGTCAGGAGGGCATGTTTCAATGACCAGAACGTTTTCGTCCCGTTCTGCCAGAATGCCTGCCATTGATGAAAGCAGCTCCATGTCGCGATGGCGGTGGCTGGCGGGAAAGACTGATATCACCGCGCCACTGCAGGTAATCGATTGCTGCAGGCTCAACCCGACTCGGCGATTCCAGTTGTACAGTTCCCTCGCACGGTCTGCGTTGGATTCTGTCAGCAGTTCCAGCAAAGACTGCGACGGGCTAAGGCCCGGAATTCCTCTGTCTTGGCAACCCTCATCGACTGTTTGCTTAAACGAACTAAGCACCGCCAGCAGCACCAACGGAGTTGCAAGTGCGCCCGTCAGTCCAACGAAGAACATCAGGAAGAGCTTCTTTTTGTTGGAACTCGGGTAGCTCATTGCACTTGTTGCAGGGGCCACTACAGTGAATTCATACGGACCATAGTCTTGTATGGCTCGAAGTAAAGCCAGCTTTTGATTCAGGTCGTCTCGTTCATCGCCAGCTGCCTGCACCTCTTTAGCCAGCTGCGTGCTTTCCTGCTCAAGTTCCTGAAGTCGGCGAACGCGTTTCCGTTTATCGATGAGGTCGATCGTCAATTGGTTGCATTCCGTCTGTGCGTCCAGAATGTCGAGTTCCAGTTCAACCAATTTGTACAGCGTCTGCGTGATGATTGGCGAACCTTTGTTCTTCTTGTTGTCTGTTGGCACGATAAGTTGGTCCAGCACTTCAAGCTCTTTTCTCCAGGCTGTAATCTTGTCACCTTCTGCGATCTTGGCTTTAAGCGCCTTTACTTCTGCTTCAATCTTCTGAAACTCAGCCTTGGATACGAAGCCTCGTTCGTAGAGCAAGGCCTTACGATCAAATTCCTGTTGCCGAGCATACAGCACACCTTTCACTTCGTTAACTCGCCTTTCTTCTTCGATAAGTTCATTAAGGCGATCCTGTCGACGTCGATTGTCTGCCAGCGATTCTTCAGCGGCGGCATTTTCCTTTTCCTCTTCGGCTTCCCGAGCCTGGTCGTCTTTTTGTCGTTGCAGGCGATCTTCGACGTTTCTGCGCTGGACTGTCAGGTTTTCGATTCTGCGAGTCTCTGATTCGAATTTGTATTCCATGGAGCCGATTGCCTGAATCAACTGCACGAGGTCGATTTCTGCGTCTCGAACGTTTTCGCGGGAATTGAATTCGCGCAGGACCTGTTGAGCCTGGCTTAGACGTGCCGCATTCCCTTCCAGCGACCGCTGAATGTCCTGCAGAAAACGCCCCACGACTTTCTTGCGAGTATCCGATATGTTGCTGCAGAATACTTCCATCACCTTGTCAAGAATCTGCCCACCCTGCTCTTCATCGGGCCAGCTGATTGCGAGGCCGATTCTTTGCGTACTCCGCGGTTCTTCAACGGAGATGAGGGAAGCCAGTACATTGGGAGGAACGCTTAGATTCAGTTCGTCACGAACCTGCTGCAAAACGACAGGGGACTTGATGAACTGGCACATCGTCTTCAGGTCGGGCGGTACGTAGAGGCTTTCTGCAACATTGTCAATCGGGATTCCGGAGTACAACAACGTCGAACTGAAGCTGTACGACGTTGTCGCCATCTTTGCAGACATCATGGCTGCAATACCCATGCCCGCGCACGGAATAAGACCGAAGGCCCACCAAAACTTCAGCAGGTTCAGTGGCAACTTACGAACAAGCTTGCCAGCCAATGGCGGTGGCTGAGGAGCTTCCGCCGGTAACGGGTGAGCTAAATGTTGAGTTGGCTTGTGCATTTTGCGTTTGTACGAAGTTGGGAACTGCAAATGTTTTCTGGGAGGGCTGTTCCTCAGGATGAAACGTTGTCGTGTTCATTGAATGAAGTGTCGGCGGCGACGTATTCCTGAGTCACGGGGATCACTCTGCGCAGAGCACGCGTTGTCGAAGAACGCGATACGCCGTGGCTACGGGCGAAGCTTTGGGAGCCCTGAATTGCGACCCGATTTGCTGAAGCTGGTGGCAGATCGGTGTTGCAGGCTTCGTCGATTGGCGAAACGTCTGCCGTGCTGGTTATGCCTTCCATGGGAATCGCTGCCTGTCTGGGCAAAGAGCGAATGTTGGCGACGAGTCCCGCATTGAACAGCCATACTGCTCCATAGTCGGGTGCAAACCAGACCGACGTCATCAACAAAGCGACAGCCAGAAATGCGCCAGCGAGGCCGCCGGTCAACGTGCACCACGAACTCTTTGCGTTCCACGCCGCTCGAATTGAGTAATACAGAACTACAATCATCAGAGCGATGAACAACGATACGCCAACATAGCCGTATTGCAGATAGAACATCAGGTAGTGACTGTCGATGGAGCCAAATCGTTGAGCCACACTTTCTTCCAGCACAACGTCCTTCATGGCCCCACCCCAACCGAAGTATCCGGCGTTTGCTATCGCATCTTTATAGACCTGCAACAACAAAACTCGATGTTTCGTCCCCGTGTATTCCGTTGCTTCGCCGTCGATGTAGATGATGCGAACATCTTCCTCAGACTCGCCTGCCATTTTGCCCAGGCCATGGATGACAGCTTCTTTGCCGAACGCGATCAACGCGACTCCGGTGACTGCCATGCACAACATCGGAAGCCGAAGTTTCGGGTGACGAAGAAAGAAAATGACGCCAATTGTGATCAACAAGGCCAATTGGGGACCACGTGAAATGGAAAAGAAGGCTGCTGTGCCGGCAAACCAGGTGACGTTGCGATAGAAGAATCCCATGTTCATGTCTTTGGCGCGTCGAGAAGCTTCGGCAGCCCATGGGAACAGCATTACCAGTTGAAAGCCGTTGAAAATTGGGTGGCCCACGTTGCCCTGCGAACGCTTCATTCCCCAGCGGTAACCTTCACCGGTTTCCAGCAATCCGAACGTCTTACCCAAAATGGTGTTAACGACGTTTTTCTGGAATATCGCTTCGAAGACATCAAGGCAGCAAACAATGGCAAACATCCACACAATTACAGGAATCATGTCGTCAATGTCGTCGGTGTGCTGCAGGAAAACCCGACCAAGGCAATATGGCGCCAGCCACTGCGCTCCGATGTCGAAAGGCGTCAGAGGCGCCATGCCTCCCCAGATGGTTTGAGAGATGCAAATGCTGACGAACATCAGAAAGATGATGAGATCGCTTAGCATCGGCTTAAAAACAATTGGCCTTTTGGGCGAAACATGAAGATCGCCGCAATGCCCACAATGCTCGCCAGAACTCGAAAATCGACTCTCACTGAACGCAGTTGGTAAACCATCCATGTGGGAGCAATCAAGACAACAATCATCCATCCGCGGCGCATGCCCGATCCACCACCATGCGATAAAGCACGGCGCATGATGTATCCAATGATCATAGCGCTGAAGAGGTAGAACACCGTAGTGAGTCCTGGTGTCGGATGTTGCCGAATGCGAACAACTGTAGGTCACTTAAGCTGACCACTTTGGTCCATACAGGTGTAGTGCCGGCAGGCAATGGGATATTTGTGCGCAAATACAAGTTGCTCCAGATGCACAAGGCTTGCTGTTCGTGAGTGCGTCGCGAATTCAATGTGCATTCATGCAACTCATTTTGGAAAATAGACGACAAGTATTGAACAGACCAATCACGACTCACGGATGATCGTTTGATTGACGGGGGTTAACCCTGAGGTGGATGACCCTCAGTTGGATTTGTAGCCACCAGTTTAGTGGCGGCATGGATGTCATGAAGATTCCGCAACACGTCTTACCGCAAGGTCAGGACAGTCAAGCGTCAGCACGCGTCAAGTTCTGGCGAGTGACCGGAGACGTGCGCAGATTCATTGGCGGAAGTGTAGATGGGTGGCGAGATCTGCGCGTTAAGGCAGTTGTGTGTCTATCTCTGGGATTGCTGGTCGGCAGCGGGTGTCGGCAATTTGGAGCCAGCCGGCTTGACTGCGAACTGCCTGAAGAATTTGAATACGTTGAAGTCAACGAGCCGTCTTTGCGTCCAATCCGATTTTCCGGAATGGAAATTCCGCCTCCACCGATGGATCTGAACGCCGATCTGCCCGACGTTGAACGTCGTTATCTTACGATTACTGACGCGATGGCAATTGCACTTCAGAAGAATCCCGCAATCTATGTTGATCGCTATCAACAACAGGAGGTTGCTCGCAATATTGTATTGGCGGATTCCGTCTATGATCCATTATTGCAGTTGGGGGGTGGATGGAGCAAAACAGAGTCACAGATTACGAACGTGATTAATGGTCCGGGCATCGGGGTTTCCGGAAGTTCTACCGATGCCTTCGGGCCTCCAGAGGGTATGTCAGATTTGATTCGACTTTCAAAGAAGACACGCACTGGTGGCAATGTCTCGACCCAGCTTGGGGCAACATATTCATTTGTTACACCTGATGGCAACTTTCTGACGCAGAATCCTGCCGTTCGATCCACGGTTGGGTTTCAGGCCAGTCATCCTCTGTTTCGAGGCAGCGGCCGAGAGGTGAATGCATTGACGATTCGCGTGGCTCGAATGAACAGTCATGGCTCAATTCACCGCACTCGAGTGACGATTAACAAAACTTTGGTCGATGTGGCCACAGCGTACTGGGCCTTGTATGGTGCGATCGCTGAGCTGACGTCGCAGGAAAGTGGCGTAGCGGAAGCTGATGAAACGCTTAAGGAGGAACGGGAAAAGCTTGAGCTGGGCGCAAGTTCTCGAACTCAGATTGCGGAAGCGACGGAACAGTTCGAAAGATTTCGCGCAAACCGAGCACTGGCGCGTAAAGCAGTTGCTGATGCCGAGCGTTCTTTGAGAAGTGAGTTGGGGATTGAGCAGGAAGACGGGACAAGGCTGATTCCAACAACAATTCCGGAATCGTCCGAAATGTTCTTCGACTGGGAGGCAGGCTATCGAAGTGCGATGGAGTCTCGCCCGGAACTACGGATTCAGGAAGCGAATATGAAAGCGGCTCAACTGGAAGTCTCAGCCGCACGCGATCTTTGTCGCCCGAATATCAATGCCTATGCTGGCTATTCTGTAAGTGGAGCGGGTGGCACGATTGATCAGTCGTTGGACGTTCTGGAAAGTAACGACTACACAAGTTGGTGGATGGGGTTTTCCTATCGTCAGCAGCTTGGTCGGCGAGTTGAAAGAGCCACTCAGTGTAAGGCGGAATTCAAACTTGCCAGAGAGATTGCTTCCATGCAGCAGGTTAAACAGACCGTTTTAGGTGACCTGCACGAGGCTTATCAGGCGGTGACCAATGCCTGGACAGTGATGGAGCTTCAAAAAGAACGGCGCCATGCTGCGGCAGAAATTCTGAAGGCTCGCAGGGCGATGTACGAAGTTGGGGAGATTAGTCTGGAACTATATCTGCGAGGCCTGTCCGGATTCTCAATTTCCGCGTCCGAGGAACGATCGTCAATTGCTCGATACAACCAGGCAATCGTTCGCTGGGAGTATGCTCAGGGACGTCTGCTTGAGTACTCTGGAATACAGTTCGCTGTATTCGACCCCGATAATCCAGACGCCACACCCAATAGTGAATTTATCAATCAATACCTTGAGCCTCCACCGCAGAACAGGCATGTTGAACCAGAGTTGATCGACCTGCCAGAACTGGGCGATGGACTGCTGTCAAAACCGCTGGTCCCTGCTGAGGATGATGTTAGTCTGAATGTTCCCGTTAAGTCGTGGGATGAAATGTTCTTGCCCAATGTTTCAACAGGAGTTACAAAAGTTGCTCACACAGAAGCCGTTGGTGGTGGCGAGTCTGGCACTGGCGACTCTGCGAACTTTGCAACGTTAGCTGGTTCTGGCGTTGACTGGGCTTCTGACCACCGGGCTCCCATCAAACAGTCGAAAATTTACGGTTCGCGTACGAGTTGGCCAACGCAGTAGAATATCTCCACGCCGCTGACTTAGAATTGTCTCGTTCTATGTCGCTCGATAAATGAGAAAGGCGAATCGATGTTCGTGCGCAATTTTGTATTCAGCATGGTGATGCTGAGTTCCTGTATCTCATCGGCGCAGGTGGCTTATCCGCCTGACTTCGATGGGGCCGAGGCTGTTGTCTACAAGCAGGTGGGCGACGTCCAGCTTAAAATGTGGATCTTCTCTCCTGAAGGTCACAATGCAATCACTGACTCACGTCCCGCAATCGTTTTCTTTTTCGGCGGCGGATGGAAAGCGGGCAATCCGTCACAGTTCGAGCGTCATTGTCGTTATCTGGCGTCCCGTGGAATGGTGGCCGCCACGGCGGATTACCGAGTGCTTTCTCGACACAACGTACAAGCAAACGCGTGTGTTGAAGATTGCAAGTCAGCCGTCCGCTGGCTGCGACAGAACGCGGCAGACCTTGGCATCGATAAATCGCGAATTGCGGCAGCTGGGGGGTCCGCAGGTGGTCACACAGCCTGCTGTACTGCGTTGATTGAAGGACTTGATTCCGCAAGTGAAGATCTTTCTGTGTCTTCGGCGCCGAACGCATTGGCTCTGTTCAACCCCGCAGTCATGATCGCACCACTAGCAGGTTTTAGCATCGAAGGCTTCGACCAGGAAAAATTCGCAGACATCGCGTCACGTACGGGAATTCCGCCGGAACAGATTTGTCCCATTCATCATGTACGTTCGGGAATGCCACCCGCAATCATCTTTCACGGAATTGCAGACACCACTGTGCCATATGCTACCGTGGAGGAATTCAGCCGGCGGATGGCCAATGCTGGAAATCGGTGCGAGCTAAACGGGTTTCCGGAAGCTCCTCACGGTTTTTTCAATGAGTCGCGGGGAAAAGATGAGCAACGAAAAGATCGCAGTGAACAATGGTGCAAGCGGACGATTTTGAAGCTGGATTTGTTTCTGCAGTCGCTGGGCTGGTTGGAAGGCGATGCAACTGTGCATGTTGTCGACAGCGATAACGTTGCTGTGCGAGGCGACTTTTCAAACAGCTTCCATAAGTTTGCGGCAGAGAAAAAAGGGCACGTCGCTTTTCTGGGTGGTTCGATTACTGAAATGGATGGATACCGGCCTCGCGTTACAGCGTGGCTGCAGCAACGGTTTCCCGAGACCGCATTTAAGTTCACTAATGCGGGTATCGCTTCAACGTGTTCAAATACAGGGGCATTTCGTTTTCAGCGAGATGTTTTGTCGGGCGGCGATGTCGATTTGCTGTTTGTTGAGTTCGCAGTCAACGACGATCAGGATGCGTTTCACACTCCGGATGGATGTATTCAGGGTATGGAAGGAATTGTACGGCATGCTCTGACGGAAAATCCAAACATGGATATTGTGATGACCCATTTTGTGAACCCCGGGATGCTGGAAACTCTAAATGCCGGTAAAACGATTGTTAGTGCCACCCAGCACGAACGAGTCGCACAGCACTATGGTATTTCGTCTGTTTATCTTTCCAAAGAAGTGGCAGATCGAATCAACGCAGGAACTCTGACGTGGCAGGACTTTGGTGGCACACACCCCGGACCAATCGGCAATCAGCTGGCGGCTGACCTGGCCACGTCGGTACTTGATGCTGGTTGGCAAGGCTTGTCTGCGAAGGATGTTGCACCGGTCGCTCATGACCTGCCGGCAAAGCTGTTGTTGCCAACATCGTTTGCTCACGGAACGTTACTTCCATTGGAAAACGCAAAAATCGGAAATGGATTCAATCTGTCGGTTCCCGCGTGGCAATCTATCGAAGGCAGCAAGCGAGAGCGATTTTTGAATGTTCCGATACTGCACGCTGAGCAGGCGGGTTCAAAACTCCAGCTGGAATTTTCTGGAACCGCAGTCGGTGTGTTCGTGGTGGCGGGGCCGGATGCCGGACAGCTAACGTATGAAATTGATGGTGGGGAAAGTCAAACGGCGGAGCTGTTTCATCGGTATAGCGAAGGGCTGCATTATCCCAGAACAGTTATGTTGGCCCGCGACCTGCCTGCCGGAAGACACGTGTTAACCGTCACGGTTGCTGAAACTCACCACGAAACCAGCAAAGGCCACAGTGCCAGAATTCTGGGATTCGCCGTCAACGAAGCTGTGAAGTAGGTTCGGCGGCTTCGGCTTCTGGATTGACGAAACCAGTTCACGTTGAGTCAATGTTTTGAGCGACAACAAAGCGTATCCGAGCGTCAGCTCGAATAGTCTGAGGCACTGCCTCGTTGGAATCTTACTGAAATTGATGCGAGCTTGGTGCGCGCGTGTTGGTCGTAGCGACAACGGAGCGTCTTGGCGATTCAAACGTCCTGCGTCTTGCCGCCAACCACGCCACCGGGTTAAGGGCGAAGCCCTTGTTTGGAGATTCCTGAGTTGCTAAATGAAAAGAGCGTGCGTTATTTAACGCACGCTCTTTCTTTTGTTCGTCACGAATTTACTTATTCAAGGCCACGCGCTGATAGCCAGCGTTCAGCATCAAGAGCTGCGGCACAGCCGGTACCAGCTGCGGTGATGGCTTGCTTGTAGTGATCGTCGGCCACGTCGCCTGCGGCGAAAACTCCATCGACGCTGGTGTTGGTGCGGTGAGAAACCGGCCACACGACGTAGCCCTTATCGTTGGTTTCCAGCTGGCCTTTCAGGAAGTCTGTATTGGGAGTGTGGCCAATTGCTGCAAAGTAACCAGTCGCCTGCAATTCTTCCGTGACGTCTGGATCAACCGTGCTGCGAATTCTAACGCCAGTAACTCCGTTGGTATCGTCGCCGAGTACTTCGTCGATTTGTGAATTCCACTTTACTTCGATCTTGCTGTTCGCAAGTGCACGATCAGCCATAATTTTGCTGGCACGAAATTCGTCTCGACGATGTACGATATAGACCTTCGAAGCGTACTTTGTCAAAAAGTTGGCCTCTTCCATCGCGCTGTCTCCGCCACCGACGACAACCAGTTGATTGTTGCGGTAACGCGGCATAGCTCCGTCGCAAACAGCACAGGCAGATACGCCCATGTTTTTGAATCGGCTTTCAGATTCCAGTCCCAGGTAATTTGCTCGAGCACCGGTAGCGATGATGACGGCGTGGCTTTCAAATTCGTCGCCAGCAAGGCTCTTCATTTTGAAAGGCGTGCCCGACAAATCGATATCGACGATGTCATCTGTCTTAATTCTTGCTCCAAAGTTAATGGCCTGCTGTCGCATCAATTCCATCAATTCCGGACCGGAAACTCCTTCTTTTCCATGAGGAGCCATGTACTTTCGTTTCTTCTCGTCGATAGACGTATCAAGAAACGTTGTCAGGTCGCCAGCCGGAAAGCCAGGGAAGTTTTCCACTTCAGTGGTCAGTGACAGTTGGCCCAGTGGTAAAGTGCCCTTCTGACGATTTTCTTCCGTAAAGGCGCCTTCGTAGACAATTGGTTCCAGGTTGGCTCTGGCAGCGTAGATGGCGGCCGTCCAGCCGGCAGGTCCTGAACCGATAATCGTGATGCGTTCTGGCATTATTTCGTGCGTCCCTGATCGTAAGCGAATTGGTTTTGGTAGATTTGGGGATGACAAGTGTCGGCGTTGCGACCTTTTGCAGCCAACTCAACTGGGCGAAAGATAACTAAGCTTGAGTCTGGCAACAACACCTGGGCGACGATGAAGGAATGCAGAACAGCGGGTTTCTCAGAATCCCTGCCATTGGGTGAGTGATAACACCGATTCAGCGCGAAAAACGTTTCCGTCATTCCATCTGGGATTTCAGGACGATTACCAGCGTCACTATATCAGCCTATTGCAATAAAAAAGGCGGTCCTTTACGGACCGCCTTATCTGCATTGTTCGAGTCATCAACCTGAATTACAGGCGAATACGTCCAGCTGGCAGTGGAACGGAAATCCACTGAGCGGGGCGAGCTGACTTCTGGCTGCTGGAAACCTGAGTTGCCTGAACGAAACCTGACGCAGGTCGACCGGCCAAACGTTGCATTGATAGAACATCAACGTGGCTGCTTCTCAGCTGCGAATCCGTCAATCGAGCCTGCATCATTGACGATTGGCTGGCGCGTGACATGTCGGGAGCAAGAAAGTCCTGTGGACTGGATTCGGTTCCCAGATTCTCTTCAACTGCGGGTGGTTCGGTTGGCTGACTTTCCGTCGGCTGACTTTCATCAACTGGAATAGACATGGGCGGTTTACGAGCATTGAATTCCATAGGTTCAGTGGCAGCAGGCCCATTCCGTTCCGGTTCTGGATCGGCGCCAAACAGGGACGGTTCGTTGCCTGGATCGCTTCTGTAGCTGCGATCGTTATTCAAAAGATCGCGATCACTTCCGTACGTCGGGGCAGCTGAATTGCTGCGGCTGCCAGTTCCGGGAGGAGTCCACCGGTCCGGATCTGAGTTCAGATTGCTGCCGCTTGATCCTCCGGTGCCGGGGCGGTTGAATTGATCCCTTGGATCGAGTTCTCGGCTCTCGTAGTCTCGACCTGAGCCAGTGCCACTGTTGGAACGATCGTCCAAAAGATCTCGGTCTCGTGAAAGTGGATCCGGGATCGGCTCTTTCCTTACTTCCGATGGAATACAGTCTGAGCCAGTACACGAGGCACAACCACCGCCGCATAAATTGTTGCAGCAGGAAGTCTGAGCACACGGTGATGGGCAGCAGCTTGAACTGCCGTAGCCCGCATAGCTTGCAGAATATGGCGCGCCTCCGCCGTATCCATACTGCATGGGGGCGTAGCTGGCGGAGTAAAATCCGGGACTATATCCAGCAGCATAAGCTGGGGCTCCCCAGCCGTAGTATCCGGCTGAGTACGATGGGAAAAACGGAAACATGCAGTGGGCAGAAACTGGAACAGCAGCAACTGCAGAAACTAAAACCGCAAGCAGAATTCTCATTGTTGGCCCCCCGGCCGAAACTGACAAAGATAATGGTCGCAAATGGCCCGCAGTGCTCACCAGGCTGGTTTGCACGGAATTGGGTACCGTTGTCGCCGTAATCGGCTCAACCCGGGAAAGACGTACCGTTTTCCCACAATCACTGTTTTACCGGCACTTGCCACTCATTGTCAAACAGCCAACCGGCGAAAAGCCATCTAACGGCGACGTTTCAACATGCAGAACTGCGGTTTATGGCGATCGAGAAATCGTTTCGGTGACTGAACTTACGCTGCCGACTATTGGTTTATAGGCCACTTGCTGCGATAGCGAAAGTTTTTGCGATTTCGTTCAGTCTGGACGCCTGGTGAACCAGCGTTAGACCTGTTATTGCCTTGAACACGTTCACGCTGAGTTTTCAGAGCGATAGCCTGCATGGTCTGAGGCACGGTCGTGGGGGCTGTGGCTTGGCGGGCTGTGGCTTGGCGGGCTGGTGATTTTGTATTCGCCGCCCGCGTAATGCGTGCATGTTGGTCGTAGCGACAACGGAGCGGCTCGGCGATTCGTACGTGCCATGTCGTCCCGCCCACCACGCCACCGGGACAAGGGCGAAGCCCTTGTTTGCCGCTAATTTCTGCATTCGCATTTGGGCCGGAGCTTTGCGGATCAGCGGCCAATTCCTGTGAGGCGTTGAACGCCAAGTCGCAGAATCACCCACACGGCAGCAACCGCCTCAACCCAGTTGATTTTGGTGACTCCAAATCTGCGGTCTTCAAACAGAATCGGGGATTCGGCGAATGAACAACCAATTTGGCGACAGCGATACAATACTTCTTCCTGAAACGCGTAACCTTTTGCCAGAGTGCGGTTCCAGTCGACTTGTTTCAGGCGGGTGACGCTGTAGCAACGAAAGCTGCCGCTGTTATCTCGCGTTTTTAAGCCCAGCAAAATCCGGGCGTAGATGTTGATTGTGGTGCTCATAAATTTCCGCTTCAAGCCCCAGCCCGCAACGCCTCCACCTTCAACGTATCGAGAACCAATGACCACATCATTTTGTTCCGCCAGTTGCAAAAGTGCGGGAATGTGCGCCGGATTGTGACTAAAGTCGGCGTCCATGTTCAACAACTGCTCGTAACCATTGGCGATGCCGTAGTTGAAGCCAGCCACAGTCGCTGTTCCTAAACCCAGCTTGCGAGGACGCTTCAAAAGGCTGACGTGAGAATCGCTGGCAGCCATCGATTCAACTGCGCTGCCGGTGCCATCTGGCGAGTTGTCGTCGATTACCAGAATGTCAGCGTGAGGTGCGATCAAGCGCAGCTCTGGTATTAACAACCGGATGTTGTCCAGTTCGTTGTAGGTACAGAGTGTGATCAGCAGACGCTTCATGTCGATCGAAGTTTGGCTTCGAGAGGAAATATGTGAGTGCGTTTTAGACTTCAGACGGCGTTGAACTATTCGTTCTCGGCTTGTTCAGCGGTCAATAGGCCGTATTCTTCCAGCTTTTTCTGAAGCCTCAACGGCGGCAACGCTAACTGCTTAGAAAACGCCTTGAAGTGTCGCCAATATTGACGATCAGGCGAATCTCTCTGAGACGAAGTTCGGCGGATTCCACGAATCAGTAAATTCTTGGGCGTGTGTTCGGTGTCGATGAATTCCATCACCCTGGTATTGTATCCAACGTTCTCTAAAAGGTTTGCTCGAATCGCATCGGTGGCCAGCGACGAAAAACGTTCGTGCAAAATGCCGTGTTCTGAAATTACTGGCAATTGCGACGGGGGAAGCAACGCTGCCAGTTCGTGCTGGCAACACGGGACTGCCAGAATCGCGTCAGCCTGCCACTGAACGGCGACGGCGATGGCGTCGTCCGTGGCAGTGTCGCACGCGTGCAGAGAAACGGCAATGTTGACCTTCGACGAGGGTTTGTAGTCGGCGATGTCTGTTGCTTCAAACGTGATGTCCTGCAGAGCGAGCTCTTTCACAATTTGGTTGCAGGTGGAAACAACATCCGCGCGGCGATCGAGTCCGACCATGGTAACGGAACGGTTCATCGTCTGAGTCAGCAGATAGTGAGTTGCAAACGTTAGGTAGCTTTTTCCGCAACCGAAGTCGACCACGTGCAGATGCTGATCGTCAGGCAATTGATCGACCACGTCTTTAATGAATTCCACATAGCGATTGATCTGGCGGAACTTTTTATAATGCTTCGCAACCACATGCCCCTGCTTCGACATAATTCCCGTTTGAATCAGAAACGGGACGGGCGTTCCATCAGGAATCAAGTATTGGCGCTGCTTGTCGTGAGATTTCACAACGGGTTTGGCCGCAGATTTTTTGTCCGCTTGCGTCAAAGTGCGGCGTGTCGTGGTTCCCACACCTTTGCGGCTGAATCTAACGGTTAACTGTTCTGTCGTTGTGTGCACCGAAAGATCACGAAAGACGCCGCCGACCAGTTCCAGGATACGCTCCGCGGCGCTGTTGATCGTGAAGTTCTCATGACGTTCCTGAGTTCCGATACGATGAGTAAACTGGTAGCTCGTCTGTTGCTTGATCAGCACGGGGCGGACGTCGATTCGGGTGCCGACTTCCGCTTGTACCGTTTTGGATGCGGGTTTGCTGAGTACTGCTTTCAGGAAACTTGCATTCTGCATCTCCGCCTGCAACATTGACTTGAGTATCTGTGCGTCGAAAGACATATTTCTCAATCTGAATGGAACACACTACACTGCGAGCGGTTCCGGGCAACGCAACCGTCCGCCCGGGAACGTTTTACAGTTTTACGAAAATACGATGCACTGATGCGTGCATGTTATCTATGCGGCAATGGGGCATATCCCGACGACACCTGAAACAGCTACGGGCTTCCCGCTTGAAAACATGCGGCATGGTAGTCGCAAAGAAGACACTTAACGGAGCAGAATGCCCTCAAATGGACCTGAATAAGAAACAAAAGAAGCAGATTGATGCTCTTAAGAACAAAATGCAGAAGGCTCAGCAGCTGTTGAACGCCGCTCGCAAGCAGCCCGACGATCCTGCTGACGTTCCCAGACTGGAAAAGGAAGTTGCGGGATATCAGGCAGAAATTGAAAAGATAAAAAGTGCCTGATTCACCATCCAACTTTGACGCCCGGTCTACAGAGGGTGTTTCCGCTGGTTTCAGTGCATCCTCCGGTTCGTTCTTGAAGACGATTATTGTTGTGCATCCGCGAGAGCGACGCAGCAAGTGTTCTGTTGAACCTCTTCGTGGCCGCGATGACTTTGCTTTCTTCACGTTTCCGGAAGAAGTCACCATGCCAACCGACAACTATGTTCGGCTGGGCATGGGCGGGCCGGTTTTGTCGGCAGACGATGCAGACAAAGGACTGTTTGTGCTGGACGGCACATGGCGTTTGGCGGAAAAAATGGAACGCCGCTATTCAGAAATGCCCGTACGAACCTTGCCACCGATTGTGACAGCGTATCCACGAGTTTCAAAGTTGAACTACGATCCCACTGGCGGTCTGGCGACGATTGAAGCTGTTTACGGAGCACTGAAAATCATGAATCGCCCCGTCGGTGACTTGCTGGACAGCTATCACTGGAAGCAGCAGTTTCTGGAACTGAACGGCTGGACTTAGGGACGAATCGCAAATTACCGCCGCGTTCGTCGTGGCTACTGCTGCTGGGACTTCCGCTTCAGCTCAGGCATTTGCAGGATCCACTACGCAAGCAGTGAACGGTCCGATGCAAGGCGATTCTTCAGCCGTGGTCGTTTCTGGAATCGACTGCTTGCTGTGAGCTACGCTTGGCGTCTTTTGCTCCGAATACGTGAATTTCTGGAGTGCGGTGACATGTCGTCGCTATTCTTTGTATGCGGGGCTTCAAAACGTTTGGTTCTTCCATTTCCTAACCGCCAGGAAATGAAAGCTTCGAGAAGCCGAAGCAGTCCAGAGGATAGATTCACACCCATCTGCGAAAGTAATTCTGTACATTTTTTGCGAAGCAAAAGACAACCATGCCTTATTGAGGAACTGCTACAACGACAATTGCAGTTTGCGTTGGTCTGAATTCGCCGCGGGGGTTGTCTTACTAACCTGCATTGCCGGCCCAGGTCGGTTTGGCAATGTGTGCAGATGGTTGGCAAGCTATACAACGAAACGGTTTCGCAGCTCACCGGCCTGCCTGATACAGGCTGCAGGTTGTTGCGGAATTCTTCAGGCGATGTCAACGATGTCGTTTTTTCCGAAAGTGGTCGACTGAATCTTAACCAGCCAGCGACCGCCGAACTCAGACATCTTCCAGAATCCCTGAAAGGTGCCTTCCCCGTCATATGCTCCCGGATAGTCGACCTGGTGCTGGCCGATGTACTTTTTAACCAGCGTAACGTTGTCCGCGCGGACGAAACCGTGTAGCACGAACTGTCCGATGATGTCGTATCCGCTGCCCTGAATTTCTCCTTCTTTGAACGACAGTTGAAGGTCATGCATCGGCTGCCGACCGAGTCCGCTTTGTTCCCACCAGCCGTGGCAATTAACGGTTTGCATTCAATTTCCCTCACGCTTCGTTACTAATCCAACCAGTCCAGCAACTTATGGCTCTGCCCAGCTTTCGGGACCTGTGGCCCTATGTGAGCTAATCCCAGTTATATCTGAAATCGCCCGGATATTAGTGGTCATCGTGGGGCAAAGCCATGGTTGCAGAAGAGAAAAGTCTGCCGCTACACCCTGTCAGGAAACCCGGTCAAGCTGGCGACTTGCCTGTTGTGTAATCACCTCAACCAGCGTGTTGACACCAAATCCCTGATTTTTCTTGGTCTGCACCGATGGGACGCCGATCTCGCTACAAAACCCTCTCAACGTATTGTGCTTATGCCCAATAAGTTTTGTGATCAGAATCAACAGGTCGACCTCACCAACCTGCGACGAAAGTTCTGAGGCCCGATCCGTTTTTGAGGCTTCTACCCATTTAAGTTCTTTTAGCTGAAAGGCATCTTCAATGCGTTTCTTGTGAATCTGGTCGGGTACACCCGCGACCAGTGCGATTCGCTTTCCGCAGAACCATTGTCTCACGCGCTCCAGTTCGGGGCCAATGTGAACAACTTCTTTGCTGGCTTCGGCCTCCAGTTCGCGTTCTGCCAGCATTTGCAAATGAGCATCCAGATTGCGAAGTACTTTTTTAAAGTCCTCCGAAAGCTCACACTGCAGGTCAGCTGGTGTCTCATCCGGGTCCGGCAGCAGTTCATAAACAGGCGACAGTAGTTCTCTCAGCATTGCGTCAGACGGTGTGGCAGAACCTTTCAGGTATTGCTGGACCCATAGGTCAATTGTTGAGATTGCTACTGGAAGTCCGGTTTGTTGAAGTTCCTTTACAGACTTCTCAATCATCATCAGTTGCTTTGCCGCCGCATGCGTTTTGGTCCAGTTGTCAACCACGCCATGAATTCGGTTTGCAACGTTGTCGTTGTTGATTGGGTTGGCTTGATCTTCCAATCGCATGTGTCGTTTTACGTGGATAGATTCCATCTCCGGGCTTACGAAGGTCTTCAACCAGTTGAAAATTTCAACCAGCTCCGGAATCGCCCCTTCGTTTGCGAATTTTCGTCCGGCACCGACCCGTACCGCACTGTGTGCTTCTGCCAGCAGGTTGGCAGCCACTTCCAATTCTGACCGATAGGTTTTTCCTGACGTGTCGCGTGCGTTAAGGACAAGTATCAGGTGTTCCGTGATTTGAATCAGGTTGCTGTAGCCAACGGTTTGCAGTTGAGTCGGATGTCCCGGCTGGTTTGCTCCCACAGAATCGCGACTCTTCAATTCGGACAAGTGTTTTTGAAGTCCGTCGATCGCAGACCTTAGCACACCTTCTGCTTCCAATGCGCTAATCGTAACTTTGCGAATTGGCTGAACACGTCGTAACGTTCGAGGAGCGGTTAACTTGTCGCGAGGTTCATTGAAATGTTTTTGCAGCAGGCTCAGCATTTCAGGCGACGGTTCTGAAATGCCTTGTTGCTCAGCTTTTTTGAAGAGGGTCTGAGCATGATCGCTGGATCTTCCCAGCTTTAGCTGGCCTCGAATTGTCGCAATTGCCAGGTGTCGACCAAATTCACCATCGATCAATTCAAAACATTCGTTGAACTCAGCATTCGTCATGGTCTCAGGCTGCTGTTGATCGCCCGAGGTTCCTTCGTTAATAAGCTTCAGAAGTGCGATGTTTGCAGCGTATAAAGATTCAGCAGCATCAATTGCTTCGCGATCAAATTCCAATACCGAATCCGACAACTTTTCTATTCGACTGGTTAGCTCATGAACGCAGGAACGAATGTCTTCCGAGTCTGTTTGGATGTTTGCTAGAGGTTCCAGAGGAGCCAGAACTCGACCGACACGTTCTCGCTGGTGTTGTTCATGGGCTTTGCAGAGGTCCTTCAGTTTAATAAGACTTTCTTCAAAGTCGTGTAGCGATGCGGAGCTTTCCGGCAGTTCCCATTGTTCTCCGGGGATCTGGCTGGTGGCTTCGGATAGTCGTCGATGAAGCTCGTCTTTACGTTGCTCCATTTCGCAAAGCTCATCGTAAAAGTCGTCCGTTAAAGTCGCACCTTTGCTTCGAAAGTTCTCAAAACATTCATGCGATCGGTTCGCGAAAGCAGCCCACTGCTGTCGAAACACGACGACCTGTTTTTTTAATTTTTTTGCGTCCGCTTCTGATATATCCCATTGTCGATCGATTGAACTCATGAACAGTCTCCATAGTCTGAGTTGTCAAACAAATGGTAAGTGAACTCCTGGGTCAGCCCTTTGCATACTTCACGGTGTTGCGAATTGCGTTGAGAGCTATCTTCAAGTTGATAGTTCGCGGCGAGAGTTTAGCAGTCAATGCTCCTTATGAATGCTCCTTATCTGATCTAGGTTGATTCGACGCACAGTTGGCATTCCGAAAGTTATCACCCCTGGGGCTGTTTCTGCAATCAATATTTGGCGGAACCGGGGTGCAATGTGTGGGTAATGTCCAGGCGAAAACTAAATCTGCTTGGCTGAAAGTCATACGGAATCTCATGATTCGGTGTGCAGGCATCCAGGTTACGAGTAATGCTGCCGCAACAACTGCGGCGATCAGCGACACGTTCGTCGCGCGTTCTGGCGGCCTATTGTTGCTGATGTTTTGGCCGAAGACGCTGAGCCCTGTTCAGCAAGGATTGGTCGGGTTCGCAGCTTTTGGCCTGATTAGGGCAAAACAACTCATTTCATCGCCGCCATGCCGATTCGAAGCGCAGAAACGCAACTGCAAGGCGTGCCACGGTTCCGATGCGAGGCCCTGCGGTGGCGACGAATGCTTGTAGCAATCTGGGATTGACTACAAATTGACGAACTGCCTTATGTTTTTGCGTGATCTTCGAATTGCGTGGAATCCGCTGGACTTGCTCTTGCTGATTCCTGACTTCAAATTTCCTTCCCAATTGACACGTGTAATCTGTAGTTCTGATGGAACGGCAAGTTCCATCGACATACAGTCTTTACGTCAAGCGGATTTCGACAAGTCCTGAATTTGCCGACGGACCAAGATTACTGCCATTCAACAGTGTTGATCCATGAAACTGACCATAAAGCTCATCTTTCTGTTTCTGATCGTAGTCTGCGGGCTGGTCGGTTTAAGTGGTTATCTGGCAGTTCAGCGTGAGGTTGCGTTCTTCGAGATCGAAATGTCGGCTCGCCACGAGCAACTTGTCGTCGCGATTCGTCCCGATTTGCGAGAACTCTGGCGGCGTGCCGGAGCGGGAGGAAGTCTGGAATATCTGAGATACGATGGAAACGAACGGCAGGTTCGCAGTCGCTGGGTCTGGCTTGATAACACCGCCGACGTGGCCACGCTTCCCGTTGTTGATCGTGAGCAGCTTCTGGATATTCCGAAGGGAAAGCTGACCGCAATGAGGTATCTCTCCGCTGACGGCATTGGATTGTATTGTTCCTACTTTCCGTTCGCTTTGCCCGACGGCAGGCTGGGAGCGTTGGAAATCGCGGAGTCACTTGTGCCGCGAGATCAATATACGCGGGATACGATCGTTCGTACGGTGACTTTGATGGCCGCCATGGTTGGAGCGACGGGGCTTGTGGTTGCTTTGTTCGGTGTGAAAATTATTGGCCAACCGCTTCAGGCGTTAATCGAAAAAACTCAACGTGTGGCGGAAGGCGATCTGACAACTCCCGTATACGTGGGCGGGAACGACGAACTTTCAATGCTTGCCAAAGCTCTGAATCAAATGGGAGAGAAGCTTCATGAATCGCAGCAGCAGGTGCTTAAGGAAGCCGCTCAACGCATCGAAGCCATGGAGCAATTGCGACATGGAGATCGCCTGAAGACGCTGGGACGACTGGCGTCCGGCGTCGCTCACGAACTGGGAACTCCACTGAACGTGATTACCGGAAGAGCCGGGTTGATTGCTGGTGGAAGGTTGCAGCAATCAGACGTTGTTACCAGTGCCGCAACAATTCAGTCTGAGGCCAACCGCATGACCGGCCTGATTCAGCAGTTGTTGAACTTCGCTCGCCGATCTACACCTAACCGAACCAGCCTGGATGTGAATACGATTGTCGAACGCACCGTTAGTCTGGTGGAACCCATCGCCACAAAAAACACGGCAGCGATTCAGATCGTTGAACGCTCTTTAGCTGACGTACGCGTCAACGTTGATGCGGCACAAATGCAGCAGGTGTTGTCTAACCTGTTGATCAACGCCGTAATGTCGCGTGAATCGGGAGTGAAGGTTGAAGTGTCAACCAGTCTTTGCGACGCCTGTCGCCCGGAGGACTCTTCTGGAATTGGAATCGATTGCGTGAAAATCTGTGTCGCCGATGACGGTTGTGGAATTTCGGCTGAAGACCTTCCCCATGTGTTTGAACCTTTCTTTACAACGCGAGATGTTGGCAAAGGAACGGGGCTCGGTCTGTCGATCGCTCATGAAATTGTCGCCGAACACGGCGGATGGATGAACGTCGCAAGTGTGCCTCAGCAGGGAGCGACGTTTTGTGTCTTTCTGCCAGTGGAAAAGAAATCATGAACGGACACATATTTGTTGTCGATGACGAAGCCAGCATGGTTGAACTGCTGGAAACGGATCTTAGGTTGCGTGACTATCAGGTCAGTGGCTTTACATCTGCAGACGCAGCCATGAACGCTCTGGCATTAACCGATGCTCAGGTAGTGCTGACCGATCTAAACATGCCCGGGATGACTGGCTTGCAGCTTTGCGAACGAGTTGTGGCGAATCGTCCCGACATTCCTGTTGTTGTGATGACGGCATTCGGAAGTCTGGCAACGGCCATCGAAGCAATTCGAGTTGGCGCGTGGGACTTTGTTACAAAGCCGGTTGAAATGGATCTGCTGGCAGTGGTCATCGAACGTGCCGTCAAACATCAACGACTGCTGGACCAGGTAAAGCGGCTAAGTCAACGTCCGGCGGCGAACGACCGATTCGAAGATTTGATTGGTGCGTGTCCTGCGATGCAGCGTGTTTATAGTCAAATCCGCAAGGTTGCGCCAACAACGGCCAATATCCTGATTACTGGCGAAAGCGGTACAGGCAAAGAACTTGTTGCTCAAGCAATTCACAATCACAGCACATCAAAAAATGGTCCGTTTGTGGGCATCAACTGCGCCGCGATTCCGGAAAATCTGCTGGAAAGCGAATTGTTCGGACATGCAAAAGGCGCATTCACGGACGCTCGTTCCGATCGCAAAGGTCTGTTTCAGCAGGCTCAGGGTGGCACCATTTTTCTTGATGAAATCGGTGACTTCCCGGTCAGTCTGCAAGCCAAGCTGCTGCGAGCGATGGAGCAACGCAGCGTTCGACCGGTTGGAGGAGAAAAGGAAGTTCCATTTGATGCTCGAATTTTGACCGCGACAAATCGTGACCTGCAGGCGGCTGTTGAAGATGGTCGCTATCGCGAAGATTTCTATTTTCGAATCAACGTAATACAGCTTGAACTTCCACCGCTCCGTTCTCGTGGAAACGATGTTCTGTTGATTGCAGATAGTTTACTGGCCACGTTCGCTCGGCAAATGAACAAAAGCGTTGTGGGGTTCCAGCCGTCGGTGGCGGAACGATTGCTCAACTATGACTGGCCTGGCAATGTGCGAGAACTGCGAAACGTCATTGAACGCGCCGTTGCGCTTACGGAATTTGCCAAGCTGGTTGTTGATGATCTTCCGGAAGGTGTACGCGACTATCGCCAGTCTACTTTTCGAATTGACACTACAAATCCGGCAGAACTGCAAACGTTGGAAGCCGTTGAACGAAACTACATTTATCGAGTTCTGGACAGCGTGAAAGGCAACCGCACCGAAGCAGCAAGGATTCTGGGCGTCGATCGAAAAACGCTTTATCGGCGACTGAAGGAAGACGAAAAAAACAGCCACGGCTGAGCTGTGAAGTCAAGGTTGCTCCGTTGCCTCTGCGGATGTCTGAGACTGCCGTTTCGCCGTTGTGTTGACGTTTTTAGCGCACAGACAAGCGGCAGGTGAAAACGCAACGAGCTGCATCTGTCAGGAATTCTGGAGTGATCCTGTCAGACGCGATGGCTGTTGTTGTTTCACCTGCCGCTTGCGTATTTGGTCATCACCGCCACGTTCGCGGCGTGATGATTATTTTCCGAACATTCCGCCAAGCATGCCCAGCAGACCGGATGTTGGTTCTCCGGGTTGTGTCCACAGCCACATCGTTCGAACCAGTTCAATTCCAACAAAGGCGCTCAGAACAGAGAACACTGCTCCGCAGGATACGAACACGGTCCAAAGTGTGCCCCATGGCTGGTCCTGAACCATCCAGGCGCCGCCTGCAGCAGCTCCTGCCGGTGCGACAAATTCTCCAACTTTGCTTTCGCCTGTGTCAAAGCCGTCGTCTTCATCTTCGTCTTCGGCGTCCCAGACGTCGTCCATTTCCTCTTCTTCGAAGTCGTCTTCGTAGCCGTCGTCTCCCAGATCATCTTCGAAGGCGTCATCTGCGTCAAAATCAGCGACGTCCAGGTCATCGTTTACAACGACGTTCTGGCTGGCAACGCTGAACTCATCGCCAGCGTCGTCGTCGTCAAACATCAATACGCTGGTGTCTGTTCCGAAGTCGTCATCGTCGTCATCAAGACCGGCCAGTTCGAATTCGCTGTCGTTGCCGCCGACTTCCGGCAGGTTCATTTCCATCGTGTTGGCGTTGGACTTGCCCAGGTCGATGCCTTTGCCCCCACCCAACGCGTTCATAGGCTGAGTGTGGCCCATGTCGTCTGCATCCAGGGAAATTCCGCTGTCGTCGTCGAACAACGCAATTCCACTGTCGGCCGCTTCCAGGCTGATGCCAGAATCGCCGACATCCAGAGTGATTCCGCTGTCGTCGCCCAGAAGCGCGCCACTGTCGAGGCTTTCCAGCGAGATCCCGGAATCGTCTGCTTCAAGGCTGATGCCGCTATCATCAATTTCAAGACTGATACCACTTTCGTCAGCATCGAAGGTCAGCATGCCTTCGTCGAATTCAAGGCTGATTCCGCTGTCGTCGTTGTCTGCGGAAGTGCTGGAATCGATCAGCTTCAGATCGCTGTCTTCAGGCAATTCCATGGCCATCGTCGCACCAAGGTCGTTGGATGCGCGATTGCTGTCAAGCAGGCGGATATCGCTTTCCGTGGCTGAACCAACGGAGTTCAGAGTGACATCGCTGTCGCTGTCAGATTGAGCGACATTCAGTGAGTCTACCAGGTGAACGTCGCTGTCTGAATCTACGTCCAGGAAGATGCCGGATTCGTCGTCGGATAGCAGGTTGCTGGCAATAACATCTGAGTCTGCATCAGTTCCCGACACAAGAATCGAGCTGTCCGGAGATTCCTCGGTCAATCGCACGTCGCTGTCTGAATCAGACAACAACAGCTCAGAATCGTCGACAACGTCTGACGGCCGATTTCCAAGGTTGATGTCGTATTCAGAATCGATGCCGGTCAGCACCATCAGGCTCTCGTCTGAATCGTCTACTTGTTCTTCATCGGCATCAGACAGAAACAGGTCTTCGTCGCTGACCGAGTCGATTCCTTGAAGCTGTTGAGAACTGCCTGTCGAATCGTCTGCAAACGAAAGCCCCAGATCAATGTCGCTTTGAGCGTCAAGCCCTGTCAGCTGCATTGAGCTTTCATCTGATTCGTCGAATACAGAATCGTCTGAAGAAAGGTCAGCTGCGGCCGCTTCGACAAGCTTGATGTCTGAGTCTGAATCCTGACCGCTTAGCAGCACAGAACTACCGCTCGACGGCACTTCGTCTGCGCCGGAAAGATCAATTTCGCTACTTGTATCGGCTTTGGGGGTATCTGATTCAGCAGCGTCAGAACTGTCGTCAGCGAACAGAGAAGAGGCCAGTTCAATATCAACGTCAAGTTCCGAACCGGAAAGAATCAGCGAACTGTCGTTTGACGCGTTGTCTTCTTCCAGGCCGGCCAGATTGATATCCGCATCTGTGCCGGACATGGAACGATCAATTCCGCTGGCAGAACCAGGTCCGACCATGGTGATGTCGCTGTCGGAATCCACGTCGGCACCTACCAACTGCACGTCGCTGTCAGAATCTGTCATGCCACGTGAAGACTCGTTAAAGTCAAGCACGTTGGTGCTTTTCAGGTCTTCTTCAGCTTCAGCGTCCAGTGTCAGTTTGGAATCGCCGGCAAGCTGCACGTCGCTGTCAGAATTTTGCAGGTTCGTGTCGGAATCGAAGAAGCTGTCATCAAAGGCCAGACGAACGTCGCTGTCAGAAGCGTTCAGGTCGATGGCGCCTGCGGCGGACTTTTCAACCAATTCGACTTCTTCGTCATCTTCCATCAAAAATTCGAATGCATCGTCGTCGTTGTCATCAACTTCAACAAGCATTTGCTCTTCAACGTCAGCTTCAAGCTCTTCAACTTCTTCCAGCTCTGCGTCATCAACTTCGACTGCCATCTCCACTTCGTCGTCGTCATCAACAAACTCGAAGTCGAAATCGTCGTCTTCGTCAACTTCGACCAGTTCCAGGTCATCACTGTCTGAAACGACGCTGACTTCGGGCGGTGTGCTGCTTTCGTCTTCCTCGTCTTCGAAGAATGAATCGTCAAAGTCGATACGAACGCCGCTGTCTTCGCTGTCTAAGCCAAGTTTGCCAAGTTTGCCAAGTGCGTCTTCGGCAGTGATGATTGGAATGTCGGGAGACGAGTCTGCTTCCAGACTGCGAGCGAATTCTTCGACATCCTGTTCGCGGAACTTCCAACTTCCTCGGTCAGCGAATCCTCGGATTTTGCCATCTTCGCGAAGCTGCTGAAGGCGGTCGGTATCGATCCCAAGTCGCTCAGCGGCTTCGTCCAGCGTCAAGTACTTTTTGGCCATGTTCCCACAGACTCCAGAGAGTGTTCCACTTAATGTTCGCAACGGTTAAGAGTTTGGTCCTGCAGTACCAACTCAACCACTGACCAACACAACGATTCTAGCCTCCGGCTATCAAGGTCAGCGCATTTCCTCCAGCTTGCGCAATTCTAAATGTCAACGGGCTAGATGCAAGTTGTTTGTTTTCAATGGCATGCGGGTTGCGAAGGTCACGTGGGTTCTGGCGCGATGATCACGATTAGTGCTGACACGAATCCGGCCCGGAATCCTGGTTGGAACGTCGAATTACCCGAAAAATCCAGCAACAGACGCTTAGCTCCGGCTTTCATTGACGTATCAGTAGCGCTCGACGAAATTTGGGGTGAAACTTAAGAAAACCCCTACCTAACCCGATTCTGACGCCTGTCCCGGTTACGCCGATTGAGAAACGTGTGTGGATTGGCACGCCAGACGTCAATGTGGCCATAAGTTATGTACGGAGTCCTCCATCCAGCCACGAAGCGGGCAGATTCAGGCTTCGTTGGCTGAAGAGGTGCCAATAAAGTTGGCTTGTGCTACGACGGCTTAGCGATATCAGCGTGCTTGGTTGGAGCAGCCTGATCAGTGTTTGTTGATTCGTGAGCGTCGTATTCGTCCATAAGCACAGACGGACAGGTTTCCGTCTTTTCGCACTGCTTGCAGATGATGCGGACCAGGTCGGAACTTCCAATGCGAATTTGGTTTGATTCGCACAGCTGATAGAGCTCTTTTAGATGACTGCAGACCATTTTTCGGCCTTTCAATGGATGTCTGGTTTGTGGGAGCGACCGATCGATACCGTTACGGCCTAGTTCAACTGTAGCAGTTTGAGTGATTTACAGAAGCCTGCGACAGCCGCTTCAGGATAGCATGTCAGCAATCGGCGCGAGCCAACGAAACGGGCTCACGCTGAACTTGCTGTGATGAATGTTACTCGAACACAGTTGCTCGATACTAGTCGTCCGAAACGTGTACGGACAGCATTGGGCAGGCGGCTCGATGTAATACGCGTTCGGTTGTGGTGCCACGAATGGCGTCCAAAAAACCGTCGCGTCCGTCAGTTGTCATGACGATCAGGTCGCTGTCATTTTCTGAGGCGTATTCGCCAATCGAATCTACCACGTTGCCGACGCGATTTTCCCAAATCCAATTGCATTTTTCGCTGGTTGGTAACGTCGGCGCTGGCATTTGAGCGGGATCACCAATATGCAGTAGTGTGATTTCCACGGAGTTCGGCGCGATCGCTTCGACCAGTGCGGCCACTGCGTCCACGGCTGATTGTGGGTTCGGGCGAGAATCGATCGGAATCAGAATGCTCTTCAACGAGACCTCACCTGTTGCCAGGTCAACAAAGCCATCCACGTCATAAGGGATAAATAACGCAGCGGCTTGCGCGCGATTGGAAATGTTCTGCGCCAGATTGCCGTGCAGCCACCGGTCGATGCCTTCTCTGCGATGAGTTGCCATGATCACAAGATCTGCGTCACGGCGTTCCAGATGTTCCAGCACTGCGGCTGCGGTTTCGACGCCCTTGGCGGCTGACTTCGAAATATGAACGCCAAGTTTTCCGACATCGCTGCGCTGAGCATCCGGTGGAAGAACATTCCAACGGCAAAGCGTTTCGCGAATTCCTGGATAGCTGTCCCAATCGACTCGCTTTTGTTCGCGATCGACATGCAGGATTTCCAGTTGTCCCTTTGTGCCCAAAACAATTCGCAACGCATGAGCAAACGTTACTTCGCTGCCATGTGAAAAATCTGTCGGAAGAACAATGTTCGAAATCGAAACTCCATACCTTCGATGCATCAGGATATCCTTATGATATGTCCGCTGAAGAAGCTGCTTTCAGTGTTGTAATCCCGTGGCCGATGTTCAGCAAATCTATTTTGAACGTCGCCAGAGGCAAATGGGATGTCCAGGCCGCTTCCGCAGAATATGGGAAACCCGCATTCCTTCGTTTTGTACGAGTGATCTGGGGGCTCAAGTATAAGTCATTCGGAATGCTGAGCTGCAGGTTTGTGCGTTGCTAATTGAGTTTTCTTATTCAGTCGGATTACTTGTGCCACTTGCCAGGGCACCTGATCTTTCGACTTCGTTATCGTTATTTGCCTGGTCATCATTGATGACGTTCATTGCAATCATGGCCGCTTTTTGTTCGGCTTCTTTTTTGCTTTTTCCCCAGGCTGGTTCAAACCTGCGTTCTCCAATTTCGACGGCTACCAGAAATTCGCGAGCATGGTCGGGGCCACGATGGTCCACAATGACGTAGCTGGGAGTCAGCTTGCCGACTTTCTGTGTTTCTTCCTGCAGCAGGCTTTTGTAATTGTCGGTGTCCAGTTCTTCGCAGTTGTCCAGTTCCGGCTGGAAAGCAGTTAGAATGAACTGTTGAGCTGGTTCGTAGCCGCCATCCAGATAAATCCCGGCAATAATGGATTCAATCAGCGCCGCCTTCAGTGAATCCGGAATAGACTGCAATCCCTTACCCACAAAAATCAGTTCTTCAACGCCAAGGCGAGCTCCAACGACAGCGCAAACGGAACGGCTGACCAGGTGAGACTTCTGCTGAGTAAGCTGACCTTCTCGACGCTCAGGAAAGTTGTTGTACAGGAATTCGCAAATAACCATGCCTAACACGGCGTCGCCCAGAAACTCCATTCGTTCATTGCATTCAAGCCGGGTTCCCGCGCACGAGCTGTGAGTCAAGCTGCGTTTCAGCAAGCTTTGATCTTTGAACTGATATCCGATTCGTTGCTCGCACCGAGCAAGCCGATCATCGGCTTCATCAGTCGTGGTAGTCTTTGGAACTTGGTTTTCGCACACAGGACCGAATGATTCGTTAAAAATATGGCTTAATGAATTCTCAGGCCGAACCAGGCTGGTCCGCCAGAGCATTTGCAGAGGCGTTTCGAATGATAAAGAGTTTCATGGTACGAATGAATCCCTCGCCACACAAAACGGGTTTTCCACAGATTTTCCTTGCCGTTGGAAACGTTGCTGCTGGTTTTGGTGGGAAAATCGAACAGTAGGTAGATGCGAACAGGCTGCGGTTGAGCCAAATCTAGCGGGGTCCAGCCAATTCACTGCCGTGTTTTGCGTGTTTGACTGCGGTAATTGGGGACTTCAAAAGTCATTGGCCAAGTCAGTCTTCCCTGGCAGCAATTCAGCGACATCGCCCGACAATAGGCATTTCGCATCACTGTGGCAGTCGCACGTTACATCCGCCAGGCTTTCGGCGGCAGATCGAAACAAGCGTGCTGGATAACGACTTTTGTCTTTCCTGTGCGAAACAATCATTCGGCTTGCTGGAAAAGTGTCCGATCCGCGTAATCCAGAGTCCAGTTGACTACAATAAAACTTGCTGGCTGAAATTTCGCCTGCGACTGACGCTGCCACTTGCAGTTCGATGACGTTTTCAGCACGAATGCTGCTGTTTGTTCCAAACGGCAGTGTTGGTTGAAGTTCGACATCTGTTTTCTGTGTTGAGCAACAACCGGTTTTGCGGGCTTTCATCTATTAACAATAACGCGTTCTGGCCATGTCCGACATTGTTTCAAGACCTCTTCCTGCGTCCATTATTCGAGTGGATTGGACACTGTATGCGCTCAGCGTGTCGATTCGTTTTCTGCAGGGATTCGGGTTTTCCCTGGTTATGGCGGCATCGTTGAGTCAAGGTCGCTCGCCCGACGTCCTGGCGACCGATTCGTTTTCGGCCGTCGCCCTTGCATTGGCCAGTTTCTTTATTGGGGCAGCTGCGGGAGTTGCTGTCGATCGCTTGCTGGATTCACGTTGTGGAATTCGAACGGCGACGTGTTTTTCTGTCATCAGCCTGGCTGCGGGCTTTGGCGTGTTGCTTTGGAATTCAGGTCCGGAATTCAGCGTTGTCGCCGCCGTGATTATTGGGCTTGGCTTTGGCACCAACTTCTCCACCGTGAGTGAGCTGGCTCGGCTTTCGACTTCCAATGTGGTGCGATGGAAAGCAATGCGGTGTTGGTCGACTGCGTTTGCTGTCGGAATTAGCGTATCGATGCTGATCGCCGGACTGAATTTTTCGTTGGCAATTTATGTTGGTCTGCTGGTTGGGCTTGTCAGCCTTGTTTGTGTGGGAGTTGTCGCGATTCCGGCTCGATCCGAACTGGCGTGTGCTCCTTCGCAATTGACGGCTGAAGCAGGTGCGGTTCCCTGTGAATCACATGTTCACGAAGGTGTTCACGAAGAAGGGCACGATGTTCATTCCGCTGAAGATTCATCGTGTGAATCGGATTCTGGCGAGTCCGGCTGCTGCGGTGGAGCGAAGCCGGTTACGCCGACGTCATTTCGTCACGGCGTGCTGCTGAACGTGTCTGGTTGGCTGGCACTGATTTATTGCCTTTGGCCCTGGATGGAATCTGGCAGTGCTGCTGTTGAAGGCGGAGCACTTGTTGCTTTGAGTATTGGGATTGCGGCAGGTTACTTTTTGATGATCACCGTCGCCCCGAACGCGGGCTACTCCGTTGGGTTGTTGCCGTTTCTGTTGTTGGGTTTTGTTTTCAGCATCGTTCCGGTCGTCGCTGGCGTTGACTCGCTGCTGCTATCGGTATGCCTGTTTGTGACAGGAATCGCCAGCGGTGCGACCTTGTGCGCAACTAACGCCGTTGTTGGTGAACACTTTCGCGATTCAGCAACGGATTTAGTTCGTTCTCGCATTTTCTGCGTGTCGTTTTGCACGACCACCGTTGTGATTTTGGCGATCGAATGCCTGCAAATCGCCTTTTCAGTTGGTGGTTCTTTGAAGCTGCTGCCCGCGTGTGTGTTTGTGGCCTGTGTGTTATTGATTCGAGCGATTCCGAATCCAATACTGTCCAACCTTGGCAGCAACGAATTGTCGGAACGCGACGATGAAGAGCTGGATGACGTGATGGCGGCAATTAACGGCTGAAAATATTAGACATCTTGTTGCAGCGTACAAGTTCACATTGAGTCAGTTTTTAAGAGCGACAGCGGAGCGTTTCCGAGCGGCCGCTCGAATGGTCTGAGGCGTTGCCTCGTTAGAGTCTTACTTGAAAAGATGCTCGCACAGTGCGCATGTTGGTCGTAGCGACAACGGTGCGGCTCGGCGGTTCGAGCGTTCCACGTGTTTCTGCGTGCCACGCCACTGGGTCAAGGGCGAAGCCCTTGTAAAGAATTTGCGGAAGATCTGTTATGGCCACTCGTCGAAAACGCAATTTGCTGGACGCAGCGCTGGCTGAATCTCATTCGGCGATTTGCGTGCTTGACGGCGAACGGCGTCTTCGTTTTTTTAGTGCTGGAATGCACCTGCAAACGGGTTTTGATGCGGAGGACGTTGAAGGGCTTGTGTGCAGTTCGCCGGTTCCAGCAAACGCGACTCCCATCGACTTACTGACGTCTGCATTAAGCCCTTCGATTGAAGTCGCCGATGGGCAATTGCAGAGCATTAACACTGTGCTGCCGCGTAAAAATGGTTCATCTGTCAACGTGCGTTTGACATTTGTGCCAGTGCTTGATGGCGAAGGCGGTGTCGCACGTATTGTGGTCACCAGCGAGACGTCTGCCGTTGGCAAGGGGCTTGGGGCGTCGATGTCGCAGAAGCTGCATGCGGAAATCACGGCTCTCAGGATCGAGTTCCGCAGACGTTTTTCGGACCACTCGTTTCTTGGTCGATGTTCTCAGATAAAAGTCGCCCTGCAACAGGCAGAACTTCTGAAGAACGCCGCTTGCGGCTTCAGCATTGTTGGGCCGTCCGGAAGCGGTCGCCGGCATCTGGCGAAGCTGATTCATGTGGCCGGAAATGAAAACGAATCCAGCCTTGTGCCACTGGATTGCCGTCTGCTTACGACTGAACAGGTCAGAGACTCCCTGCGAGTGATTCGTCGCCTTGCCGCAAGTCAGAAGAAAGCTTCGCACCAGGTGGCTGGCACGTTGGTGTTGGTTGAAGGCGATCGGTGCCCGCGTGAGGTGCAACAATGGATCCTTGAAAATCTCACAGAAGAAGCACTCGGCATTCGACTTGTTTCCACCAGTGAAACGTCTCTTGCGAAATCCGTCGAGGAAGGCTGGGTTATGCCCGATTTTAACCGGCTTTTTTGTTCTGTCGAAATTCAATTGCCGCCGCTTCACGAGCGTGGAGATGATATTAAGTTGCTGGTTCAGCACTTTATTCAGGATTGCCAGCGGAATCTGGAAACGTCAGCAGAAGCGATTTCTTCGGAAGCATTGGACGCTTTGCAGTTTTATCGTTGGCCGGGCAACGTTCGAGAGCTTCAAGGCGTGATTGCCGAAGCGTGCCAGAATAGTTTTGATCGGGAACTGTCGGAACAGGACTTGCCTTTTTCGTTCAACGTGGGGATGGATGCGCAACAGTTGCCCGGACTGCCGGAAGCCACAGAACAATCGTTGGATGGTATTCTGCAACGATTCGAAATTGACGTCATCCAAAAGACGCTGTCTACCTGCCGAAACAACAAAGCTGAAGCCGCTCGGCGACTGGGAATGACACGCCCAAAACTTTACCGTCGCATGAAAACGCTGGGAATCGCCGATGAAGAATAGCGTGAAGTTGACGGAATGACGCTTCGAGTACCAGTGGAAATTGCAGCGGCCATTGTTGTGGCCGCTGGGCGTTTTGTGCGTGCGGACAAACAATCAACAACAGAAGTTTCTGTCATGGTTCAAATGACGAAGTTCAGTAAACTGCTTGCCGTGTTTATGGCGGTCTTTGTCACGGGATTGACGGCGGTTGCTGTTTGCCGCATGGAAAGCCGTCACGGTGCGGATTCCGCTCGAGTGTCCGTGTTCGAAATTCCACGAATTCAGGGCGAGCTAAGCGTGTTGCGACCGCAGGTGACGGCTGCATTTGCCAGTGGAAATCTGAAACTGGCGGAACAATTGGGGCTGCAGTGTCTAAAGCTGAATCCCCACGATCCTGCCAGTTTGTTTAACCTTGCCTGTGCGGAAGCCCAGCTTGGAAAAGCAGCCCTAGCTATCGATCATTTGCAGCAATCGATTGAAAACGGATTTACAGATGTTCGCCACATCGCAAATGATGATGATCTGCAAAGCCTCCACCAACATCCGAAATGGAAATCTCTATTGGAACTGGCTGCCGTTCCCTATTCACCCCCGCAGTTGCCAATTCATCCGTCCAGCCAGATACAAGATGGCGTTCTAACCGTGGATGAAGGGAGCTCAACATGGCTGCCGAATGCTGAACGCTTTCATGTCGAAGTTCCGCAGTCGAAGGAAAAAACAATATCGCAGCCCATTGCAATCGGCAACGATTCGGTTGACCTGCTGCTGAATGAATGGCAGAAAGAAGGTACGGCAGTCGGGTTGGCGACTGTGCTTTACGATAACCATGACCGACATCATTCAGATATGAATTGGAAACGTTTTCCGCAGCTGCGGCGGACTGAGTATTCCGCGGCGGCGAAGGCGGAAGGGCTCGACAACGGCTTGCAGCATCGATTTGAATTTTCATGTACAACGTTGGGAAATTCCTCAACCGCTATGGTTGGCAACGCCTACTGGAGAAGCCAACCTCGCCTTGCCCTTTCTGATGGCAAAGCGACGGCTCAACTGCTGCATCAGTATTTCAATAATCACATTTACGTTTATCCAGAGCACAAAGACTATGACGCAGGCCTTAACGGGAAAGGTGGCTTCGGCGATGTGTATCCTGTTAACACGCCTTTGGTTGTGATTTCTCAGGGGTCGTCTTATTCCGACAAGCCGTTTCTGGATGCGTTAGCCGCGACGCTCGCCGCGTTTCGTCCGGAAGTGTTGCGGCAACTGGAATCCAACCGGATTGTAAGTCCGTGCCTGCAGATGATTATGCGGCGAAGCCTGAAACATATTAACAGCGATGAAGACTATTTAAGCGGAGCGGCACATCCCGTTGTGTTTAGTGACAACGGCCTGGATGTTGAGCGGATGGTCCGCATGGCTCACGATATGAAGGCACAGGACGTGCCTCCGATTGCCGTGATGGCAGTTGTTAAGGAATCCGAGGGCGTCGTTGGAAAGGATTACTTCGAAGGCGTTGCACGAGAAGTTTTGTACAGCTCTGCCGTTTCGATTGCTCGCGTGTTTCGCTCCACAGACCAGGTGAAGTCGATCACGGTTAGTGTCGCGGGAAGTGTGGATGTGAATCGTCGAAAACTAACGTGGCATTGGGCTGTGCTGCAGGGAGATCCAGGTAAGGTTGATATTCACCTGGACGATCCGCAAGGTTCGGTGGCGACGATTTCCGTTAAGCACCACGAACGTCGGCCTGTCCGTCGCGGTTCAAAAATGGAATCCAGCCGAGTCGATATCGGTGTTTTTGCAAACAACGGCGAATACTTTTCTGCCCCATCAATCATTTCGTTCTTTTGTCCGGAAAACGAAAAACGAGTCTATGACGATCAGGGACGCATTCAGTCTGTGCAGTACACGGACTTTGCGAATGGCGGTAACTACAGCGATCCGCTGATTTCAACGTCAAAAACGTGGCGAGACGAATATCGCTATAGTTCCGTCGGAACAAAACTCGGCTGGACACGCCATTACGCAGACAAGCAGCAAAGCTTCACCGCTGACGGATTCCTGGTGACGAAGGCCGATGATCTGGGGCGGCCAGTTGAAGCCCGAACTGTGCAGTATCTGTCAGTGCCTCGGGCCAATCAGCCGCCTCTTCTTACGGAGTCACCGGGCGGCGAACTGATCAAATACACTTACACTTCCAACGACGATTTTAGTGGTTCAGCTGTCCGCAGTCCGGTTCAGGCCGCAGATAGCAATTAGCAAATTGTTGTCGATGCGGTCTTCTGAATCGAAGACCTGCTATCGGCTGACGTGTGTGTCGGAATGGTCTGTTCGTCGTTTGTTAGTTGGCACTGCCAGTCGCGATTTCGAGGAAGAAACTGCCGGGGAAAAATATTGTCGTCAACTGTTGGTTTACACCTAAGTTGTTTGGCTATTTGGTGGCTGGTCGAACGCGGATCCAATGGTCGGTAAAGCTTAGATGTTTGTTTGCCGGTACGGAGGGCATATGACATTCAAGGCAGTTGGAGTTTCGTTTGGCTGTTGGGCAATCGACGGCGCGATCGTGTTCAGCGTCGTGGCATTTTAGACATTGTGCCGTGTGGTCCTGCCAGTTGCGCGATGTTGGGCGATGCGGGTTATGGCAGTTTGTGCAGTCCAGTCTTGCTACGGTGTCGGGGCCAACCATTACCTCGGCCTGATTAACAAAACATTTGCTTTGCGTTAGCCCCACAGATGCGAAGCGAGTAATCATTGTGTCTTCGGGTAGGATTTCGCCTCCCAGTTCTTCGGCTCGCCGGTGGCATTCTCCACAGCGATCGATCGATTCAGTGGGAGTCAATTCAGAGAATCGTTCCATTGTTGAAGCATGGCCCGCGTCCATATTTTCCACATGTTGACGAGTATTGAGGTGGCAGCGAGAGCAGCCTATGTTTGGTTCCAGTTTGTCCAAAACCAGGCGACCATTCTCAACGGGAACGTACGACGAATGGCAGCCAAAACAGTTGATGGTTTCTGCCGCTGTGCGAGGGCCACCCAAACAGCCAATGCCCTCGGAGTCAAGGTGCTCATCCATGCCCAGCGTTACACCAAGCTCTCCGTCTGCATACCAGCTGACAATGTGTTCAATGCCGGACGTTTTGCCGTCTTCATTTAGCCAGGTGATAAGTGGTGTTTTGGCGTGAGTGCCGGAGCCAAAGATCCAGGTCGCAGAAACAGGGCGAGTGTAGCCCTGCGTTGTGATGTTGAGGTGACCGTTCGTGACTTTTAAGTGAATGTCCGTGTTAGCTGCGTTGTTGTGAAATGTCTTGTTGTCGAAATCGCTTACGTTTGACGGGGTGTCAGCCCGAGTTAACGTTCTTGCGTGAGGTGCCGTATGATAATTATCCGTGATGTCTGAATGGCAATCCTGACACCTCTGTTGCGTGTTTCGTGTTGAAGTGCTCATTACAAGTGGTTTTGCCGGAAGTCGGTTTTGAACCGACGACGACACCCACGTTGAGTAGACAAGAATTAACAGTGCGCATACTGGCATCGCAACTGCGAAGACTCGCGTCCACTTTAAGACGTTCGTTGCGGTGGTCACTGATTTTCGCTCCTGTCCATATGCCGAATTTAGATCAGTCAATCTGGTCGCCCCAGTATTTTGAGGCGATGTTGAGGTTTTGATTTTGTGTGCTGTCAATCAGCCTCTGAAAATTGGCCTTTGCCTTAGTGGATTCGCCAAGTTCAAGCTGGATCATCGCAATCGCATATGTTGCTTCATCATCGTTGTTTGGAAGTGCAGCGATTGCGGATTCAAGATCTCCTGCAATATACAGATTGACTGCGGTCTGCATTTCGACCGTTTCAGCATTCTTAACGCTGGTTGATGTGGCATTTGTCAATTCGCTGTATACGTTTTCTGTTGTGTTGAGTTCATGGACAACCTGTTGACGAAAGCGTGTTGTGTTTCCGAATGTTGTCCATTCCTGATTTGCCAGTTCAATCTGGCACTTTTGGAATTCATGGCGAAGTGACTGATGTTGACGGCCATGTCTTAGCGGCAGCAACGCTCGAAGCGCGGCGAGCGGAGAATTCATGGAACGAAATTTTTGTGATTGTAGAATCGCGGGTGATGGGGCCATTGGTCCGCCCAGAGCTTCGACGATGTCGAATCGCCAGCCGCGTCCATCATACACGTCGATACTCGGTGCCCATGGGCCTGTTTCAACGAAGCGTTCCTGTTGCATGGTGTCCAGAATCACCTGCGCATAACGCAGGTCTTCTGTAGAGACAAACGGAACGGTCGGCGAGTCCAGGTCCAGCGGTCTCCATGTTGTTTTTTGAAGGCTTCGGTTTAACTGTTCCATTTCGACGGGGACAAAAACGATTGTTGCCTTCCAGTTCGCCAGCGTGTTAACCCATCCTCCCCATGTGCCATCGTCACGACGATACCGAGCTCGATGTGCCCCCAGAAAGTCTGCAATAAGCCCATCGTGTAGGTTTGTTCGACCGCCCAGAAGTGCTCGTTGCGGATGATCAATGAGTTTGATTGATGGATATAGCCAGGCAACCATGCCTGTCGACTTTCGATCGGCTGACCATGCCGATACGAATTCGTCTGATCCCTGCTTTGGTTCCAGGTCCAGTAGTCGCGGATCGATTTCAGGGGCGATGCCCCAGCCTAGTCGATGAAACGGTTTCGCCCCCTGCCCTGTGGCGTCGCATAACATCAGCAACAACAGGGACGCTGCCAGCCCGCCGTGCCAGACCGAATGCTTTCTTGCCTGGCCGGAAGGCGTCAGGTTAGTGGCGAATTTTGCATTGCTGATTGTCTGCAGAAACAGCCAGAGCGAGCAGACGGGGATGTTGCGTCGGCATAGTACTACGGCCAGCAATGGCAGCAGCCATCCGGTAAGTTGTCTAAGTGGCGGTTTACTGAGCGAGCGGCCTTGGTTTTGTCGCACTGCAATTCGACTTACGGTAGCGAAGCACCACATGATGATGAAACACCATTCGCTGGATCGCCACGCACCAGTAAACAGCAAGCCAGTCCAGGGTGTTTCAACATAATGCATGGCGTGCGAGAATGACGCAGGGAATGTCAGTATCAATGAGTCGCGGAGGGTCATGATCCCGCGCGGCGTCAGGATTGTGCCGAGCGTTCCGATGACGAACATCCCAATGATCGCAGTATCCATTGGATTCTGGATTGGCCTGGTCGTCGCGCTGGAAGTCGTCGCGCTGGAA
>ERZ887849.425-NODE-425-length-45855-cov-18.725437_pt1 | contig 45855 bp, 39 predicted proteins | sample MGYA00521267_ERZ887849 | MGnify/ENA primary metagenome ERZ887849 (study PRJEB32303, sample SAMEA104408601) | aquatic metagenome | biome: Brackish water; feature: Pelagic; material: water | place: Baltic Sea | collected 2014-06-06T16:11:00 | depth 2,863 m ... | reverse complement strand
TCATATCCATGCGCAGCAAAAACGGACATTCGTGTTCCGTCTTGCTCTGAAACAATCTTCGTGTAAAAATCCATAGCGTCAGAAGAAATACTGGGAACAACAACCTCTTCCGCCGTTAGAATATCTTTATTCGAAAACAAGCCAATACCACTCAACTTAAAATCATAATGTTCTTTCAAAAAATCACGCCATGCTTTCTTTAAGGCTTTAGGCTCTGCATCAACGACTACGTCAAGACTTGCTCGCGATTTGCCATCGAACTGAACATAAGCCTTTGCTGGAGTAATATTCTGACCAAATGAAATAAAGATTGAAAAAATAAAAAGAAGTGTTAATTGAAATTTTCGAGTAATTGTATTCATGAAATTTTTAATGTTTTTACGTTTGATTTATTAAGAATATAACATTTTTATCTTAGAATTCCAAGTTTATTCACAATAAACTTTAGGTGACATCCCTATCAATTTGATTTTGACAGCCTTTCCAAACCTTCTTCTTGAACGGCCTTATGCTAGCCTTGCTTTTTATCGCCTCATCTTGAAATTCTAACCGGAAAGCTTAAACAAACAGAATGGCTGGCCTATATATTTTCAATTGCGGAAATCACTGCGTTAACGACATCTGCCATTCGATTGAAGTCAAGTGTTTCCATGGTGTCTGTCTTTTTATGGTAATTGCTATTTCTATAGAACGAAGTGTCCGTAATCATCAATGCATCAAATCCATTCGACCAATAACTGCGATGATCACTAAAGTCGATACCAGTTAATTTTCTGGGGCCTGTAAATTTCTTCGTCTTAATATACTTCGATTTTCGGAATGCTTTGGTAAATCGCCTTGTAAACTTTCCTTTCTCAAACTTTCTAACCAAGGTGATGTAATCTCCCTTTTCACCATAAATCATCTTTAGAATTCCCAAAGGATACGATTGAGATTTTTTCGCATCACTAAAATAGCCGATCATTTCCAAGCTAACCATTCCAAACACTTCCGTTCCTCTACTTTTTAACCAATTTGCATGTTGCAAACTCCCCATATATTCAGTATTGTACAAGGGTGGTTCCTCCAAGGTGTAGGCAACAAATTCGAGGCAATATTCTCCCGCATAATCTTTAAGTTGATCGAGCGCTAATATAATTCCAACAACTCCAGAACCGTTATCATCAGCCCCATCTTGCTCCCCACAAACATCGTAATGCGCACCGATTACAATTCTCGGTTTTGTGGTATCCCCTACTAAAGCAATAATATTACTGTAACGAAACCCGCCAATTTGATACGTTTGTTTATAGGTTACTGGACTTCTTTCTTTGAATTCCGCTTCGATAAAACAACCCACACGATCTAGAACCGCGGTATCGGAATAAACTCTGTGCCCCATTCCAACGATTGTATCCAGAAGATTATATAGTTGTGCACTGTCCGCTTGCGAGAAGCTAGAAAATCCATTGAACATCAAAATAAAGGCTAGTATCTTCGTATGCATGCGTTTCGTTTAGTCAATTTATTTTAGTGGTATCAATTGCGCCCAGAGAATCACTGATTTTTTTTGAAGGCAACGGGGGCGAAACCCACTTTCGGTGTGCTCCAGACTCATTCAGAAGAATGTCAAAATTTTTCTCACAAGTAATTCGAACAAACGCGTTAAAATGCCACCACTCACTTGGAATATTGTAGAAGCTTTGCGATTTCATCACTTTTCGAAGCAGTTTTCGATTTTCCCATTGCGCTTTTGTCAATTCTCCAGACTTCAGAAAACGTGCTTCTAAGGATGGAAAGGCTATTTCACGAAAATCATCATAACCAGCCCCCATGTCCAATTCATTGCCACTCAGATCGCAAATAGTAAGGTCAATGGCTGTACCAAAATTATGCACAGAACCGTATAATGGATTCGAAACAAATTTACCTCTTCTTCCTACTGGAATGGAGTCCAAAGCCTCCCACATTTCTTTTTGAACTTGCCATGGTCGCACCCCATCGAAAACTTTCAGACGAAAACCTGGATGCAAGCTATCGAGAAAATCTTGACAAAGCGAAAGGCGCTCCGAAACTTCTTTTTGCAAAAAGAGTCGATCTAAAGTATCGTATAGCACGTGTCCCATGAAATTATTCGCGGTCGTGTAACGAAGATCTTGGATAATTCGGGCATCGGTTACTTCAATCAACCCAGCCTCATTGTACTTTTGAATCAAACTCAAATCCATTTTATCTATGGATTCTTTCTTTTCTTTATGAGAAGCTGATTTTTTATGGGGGCTGCGTATTTTACTGTCTTCACTGCAAGAAAAACAAAGAATTACAAGAGAAAATAAGAGGCAGACACGTTTCACATACCCAAAGTAATAAAAAGATGTTATTTACTTATAAGATAAGGCTTCCGTAGGTAAAACATTCTGTTTATTTTAGCGAAAAAATTAGTCAATGCCTCAGATTTCAAACAAAGCAGTAACAATGCCGGAATCGCCAATTCGAAAATTGGTTCCGTACGCAGACAAAGCAAATGCAGCAGGGAAAGTTGTTTATTACTTAAATATTGGTCAACCCGATATTGAAACACCTAAAGTTGCGCTTGATGCAATTCGGTCGATTGATGAAAATATGGTTCTTAGTTACAGTCATTCCGCGGGTTATCTTTCATACAGAACGAAACTTTCCGAGTATTACAAGGACAATGGAATTGATGTTACTCCTGACGAAATCTTGATCACCACAGGTGGTTCGGAAGCTTTGTCTTTTGGATTCATGACGACTTGTAATCCTGGTGATGAAATCATCATTCCTGAGCCTTTCTATGCGAATTACAATGGTTTTGCCGTAGCTGCAGGTTTGAATGTAGTGCCTGTAACTGCAACCATCGAAAATGGTTTTGCTTTGCCTCCAATCGAGGAAATTGAAAAGAAGATTACGTCAAAAACGAAAGCGATCGTTATTTGCAACCCTGGCAATCCAACGGGGTATTTGTATTCGCCAGAAGAATTAAACCAACTGCGTGATATCGTTAAGAAACATGATTTATTCTTGTTTGCGGATGAAGTTTACCGGGAGTTTTGTTACGATGGTGCGACGCCATTATCTGTAATGAACCTTGAGGGAATCGAGCAGAATGTCATCTTGATTGATTCCGTATCGAAAAGATATTCGATGTGCGGAGCTAGAATCGGGGCGTTGATTTCGAAAAACAAAGAAGTCATGTCGGCAGCCCTTAAATTTGGACAAGCGCGTCTATCTCCTCCATCTCTCGCCCAAATTGCATCAGAAGCGGCCTTGGATACGCCAAAGTCCTATTTTGATGATGTGATTAATGAATACGTACAGCGCCGAAATATTTTAGTGGATGGATTGAATGCTATCGAAGGTGTTTTCTGTCCAATGCCACGAGGTGCTTTTTATTGTGTAGCAACATTCCCGGTAGACGATACAGACAAATTCTGCCAATGGCTTTTAGAATCTTTCGACTATGAAGGTGCAACGGTGATGATGGCCCCAGCGAGTGGATTCTATTCGACTCCCGGTTCAGGTAAAAACGAAGCTCGACTGGCTTATGTATTAAATCAAGATTCTCTAGTGAAGGCTGTGAAATGTATAGAGGAAGCATTGAAAGTTTATCCAGGGAGAATTTAATTTCTTCGCTCAGTAAATAGAATTAGGGAGATCTTTCGGGTCTCCTTTTTTTGTGGACTCAATTTTAGGCATAAAAAAATCCCGATCGAAAAGACCGGGATTTAATATAATTGAGGTTACTAAATCTTAGTGAACCATCATTTTCTTTGTAATTACTCCTTGATCAGAAGCAACGTTGATCATGTAGATCCCAGCAGTCAATCCGTTCATGTTAACAGAGAACTCACCGTTTTCTACAACACCAGTTTGAACTGTTTGTCCTGAAGCAGAAATAACAGTTACGTTAGCGTTAGAAATGTTTTCATTCACACGAACCAAAACAGTGTTATTCGCCTGGTTGATGAAGTGAACCAATTGCTCCATAGTACCTTCTGTGATACCAACAGTAGCTCCTGCTTCAATTCCAACCTGACCTGCGTTGTAAGCGTAATCTTTCAAAGTCCAGATATCAGCTTCAGCTTGTACATCCAAACGTGCCCAACCGTAGTAAGTGCTTCCTCCTGTAGAGAATTGAAGACCTAAGTACTTATCCGTAACTCCGTTCCAGTTCTCATTGTATGGGTTAGCGCTGTCCACGTTGTAAGCCATTGTATTTGTTGATTGAATCCAGTTCAATGTGTTGTCAATCATATCGTTCATGTTCAATGCCAACGCGTAGTTGTATGCAGAAGGAGTCTCACCAGCGATAGAGTTCATTGAAGCAACAGAACCGTAAGGAGCCACAATTGTGTAACGAACACGAGGTCCACCAGCAACGAGTGTATCAGCAGAAACCAAGATATAATCAAAGTTCCCATCATTATCCATGTCCAATCCAACACCGATTTCATCACCAAGATGAGAGAAGTCCGGATCTACGTCAGTGTATACGATCTGAGCATTAACTCCAGTCGCACCAACAGTTAAAGCTGCAGCTGCAGCTGTGTACTTTGATAATCTTTTTTGTAATTCTTTTTTCATAAGAGAGTCGATTAAATTTAATTAGGACGAATTTAAGATTTTTTATTCTATTATCAAAAATTTAACACCTGTTAATTGGTTATAAATTTTTGAACAAGCGCTGAATTGAGTTCTTCACTTTGATGAATATATATGATATCCAAGTTGGGTTGTTGATTTAACCACGTTCTTCCAACTCGCTCTTGGCGTTCAACTGCTTGGATCATTTCTTTATTAAAAGTTCCTGCTCTGAGTTTCATTCTTTTATTAAAAAAGTCGGTAACTCCCTCGATTGATTCTTCTACGAACAGAATTCGATAAGAGTAAAAGGAAGGCAAACTACCAATAAAGCTTAATGGAACATAAATGAGATCTTCTTTGATTTTTTTTAGCCATTCTTGATCTGTTACATCCAAATCATTGCCCAAAAGGTCATCAGCACCAAATATACTTCGATCACTTTCTTTCAATTGTTGTAAAACATCGTTCAACTCTTTCCCGGGAAGTCCAGTAATCACCATTCGTTCTCCAAGGTCAAACTCGGCAATAATTGATTTGTAGTGCGCCGCTTTTTCTGTATCTCCTGTAATTTCATTGAGGTCGTACAGCCATCGATACGTTTTCGGTAAGGATGGTGCAATGGTAGCTACAACTTCAAAAGAGCTTTTTGCCAATTCATACTCTTTCATGAAAGCCAGAGTTTCTCCTAAATGGAGATGAGCAAGAGGATATTGATAAAAACGATCAACTGCATTCAAAAAGTACTCAAGTGCAGTTTCATAGTCCTCTTCAGCCATTGCAGCGACGCCAACACCGTGATGTGCGTACGGATTATCTGGGTCAATTCTGATCGCCTCGAGGAAAACGCCTTTTGCTTTTTCTGATTCTCTTAGGGTATTCAAAATTTTACCGAGGTCAATTAAGACGTTTGGAGATTCTGGATAATTCTTAGTGGCACTTTCCAAAAGCTTCAGTGCTTCTCCCGGTTTATTCAGACCAATTTGAACTTTAGCTTCCAAGATATCCAAGAAGTTATCCGCCATCAACTTATCCTTTCGGATATAATTGATATACTCCTCTGCCAGAGCAAATCGCTTGGTTTTTACGGAGGCATTCACGATTTCAATCAAGTATCTAAAATCTGGCTTCGCTCTGTCTTCCAACTCCAAAAGAAGTTCAAGTGCATTATCAAATTCCCCGCCGCTAGCATACGATTTCGCGAGATAGAAATTATTCTCCTTTACGGTCGCTTTTAGTTGCGCTTCTCGCATTTTATCGCCGTCTTGACCATCTTTTATGGCTAGATCATCGATATAACCAAGATCAATAAGTTGTTGAAGTGCAGCCTCATTCGTGCGTTCATCGACTTGTTCAGCTACTACAATTTCTCCGCCGAAACGCTCGTCATCTTCCCAGCTATCGATGTATTTAACTTCTTTTTTCTCTTCGTAAATATCCAATAATGGTTTCCCATCCATATCTCGACCTATCGGTAAATCATACATCGTGAGCAATGTTGGAGTCACATCCAGGATACTCGCCCCATATACTTGTTCTCCTTTTTTAATTCCAGGTCCTGCCGCAACAAAAATTCCATAGGGTGCGTGCTCAATTGCTGGTCCAGATGGAACCTGAGGTACATGTGTTGGACGCAAATGATCGGAATGGAAGCCATGATCTGAAACAATCATTATTGTAGTATCGTCATCAATCTGCGAAAGCAGTCTTTCTAGCATCATGTCATGATAAACGTAGGCTCCTTTTACTACATCTTTAAATAAGCCGTAAGCCTCTTCATCCATTCCTTCCATGCGAGGTGGATTGAATTTCATAAATGCGTGACTAAAATGATCTATTGCATCGTGATAAACTGCTGTGATATCCCATTCGGTTGTATCGATTAATTCTGTACAAGCTGCATGTAATGATGCTGAATGGGCTAGAAACTTAGCAATAACCGTAAGTCGCTTGTCTTCTTTCTTGTCAAGTTCAATTGCTCTTGGAACGAATGGCATGACCAAATTTCCTGTGATTTCACTCGGATGAACTCGCAGTTCAGAAAGACGTTCGGTCATACTTTCTGGATAGATATTTCCCGGTTCGAGATCCCAATCCTCTAAATCAATCGTTTCTTTTCCTTTCTTTTCTTGCTGAAATCGATTGGAAACCATCACTCCATTGATACTTTCAACTGGGTTTGATGGCCACCAACCAACCACATTGGATTTTAATCCTTCCATGGTGAACATGTTCCAAAAAGCTTTCACCTTTCTTCCATGCGAGGAAATGGGTCGTATTGCGCCGTTATTATCTCCTTCGACAAATCCCAAAATCCCGTGTTTGTATGGTCGCACACCAGTTGCCATTGAGGTCCATAACATAGGAGATAATGGTGGATCTAATGTTGCTAAACGTCCACGAACACCGCGATCAACAACACTTTTAAAAGCCGGCATCAACCCTGCTTCCATCAATTTATCTATAATTTTCCAATCGGCTGCGTCCCAGCCAACCAATAATACTTTACGTTTTTTATTCGCCATCTTTCTGCGATTCTTGATATTCTTTTTTAGCTTTTTTCCATGCTCTAATTCCGATATTCCCCAATGCTAAGACTCCCAGTGAGCCGCCTGGAGGAACCTTAAATGGCTTTCCCTTGAACATGATTACGACCTCTTTATTTTCCTTTTTATCCTTCATTTCTATTTCGATATAATTCTGGATTCACTACCTCAGATAAAAGCTGCGGAGAAGCATCCAATTCCAGAAAGTCGATCACTTTTTGAAGTGATGCCTCCGGTGATTTCATAAATTCATTGTAATTCACGTCCAAGAACTCGATGGAATTCTCGTTAAAAAAACGATAGGTCTTTTTTAGATGAAACTCATAAATCGTTCTGTATTTTTCGCGTTCACTTGACTGATCTTTGGAAAGCATTTTCTCTTGAGAACGCAGAATTTCTTCGAGATCTCTTCGCATGAAAAGCACTTTGTACTTGAGTTCAGGTTTCATGTAAATTGGCAGTGGTGCGACAATCTTTACCGCTTTCCCTTCAGCTTCATCTAAAAATGAATTTTTGGCTACGATTCCTTTCACCGCTTCTAATTCAAAATATCCTTGGGGATTGCTAATGTCACTCTCTCGAATTCCATCATGCAAAATTGGAACATTCGCTTTGTTCAACACTTGCATCATTAATGAGGTTCCCGATCGGGGAAGACCTGTGACGACGATAATTTCAGGCATAGTTCACATTCGTTTTTGAAGGCGACCAAATGTACAACTTTTTAAAGAAAATGACCAAGGATTCGTCGTTGATCTATAGCCTCTCATTTTTCCTGATGCGGATCTTTACTCGCGAATTCTTTGTCGTAGCTGAAAAATAAATTCGCCCAAATAATTTTACTCAAAGCGTAAAAATACGGCGCAAGTAGAATCGATGAAACAGAGACAATTCCCACTTGCCAATAAACACTCACCCATGGAAAAAACAAATTAAAGGATACCCAAAGCGTTACGAAAAGTGCAACTCCAAGTGCGTAGGAGACGTACATCGCTCCGTAATAAAAGCCTGGTTCTCGGGAGTATTTTAAATCGCAATGCGAGCAATTCGCGTGGATATCACCCGCTCGTTTTAGATTGTATGGTTTCGCTACGAAAAAATCTCCCTCCTGACATCGCGGGCATTTCATTTTGAAAATACTATTCAACTTTGATCCTTTTCCAAGTAATTTCATCGCTCTATTTTCAACAAAGTTAAGCAGGCTTTTTAGAAGCAAACGTAACTTTAGTCACAAATAAACCAAACATGATGAAAATCATATTTTTCGCTGTTATTCGATCATTTTAATTTCCTCTGCATCTCTGTTACTTTGTCTCATATTCTAATCTCATGCAAAAAACACTAATGGACGAAGGAGCTTTATTGTCAGCGTTTGAAGAAAAAATCAATGCCGAAATCAAAATCGAACCAAGGGATTGGATGCCTGACGTTTTACAGTTGCGTGAAAAAGATGCACCATAACTATTTTTTTATCAAGAAGTGTTTTCACTCCAGACAAATATAAAAAGATACTTGTTCGAAGTATTCCTCACATAATAGCTTAATCATTTGAATAATACTCAATACCCTTTTAAAAGAAGAGAATATATAAAATGAAAAAACAAGAACCATGAACCTTTTTCAAACTTGCTTGTACAGCACCTTAGAAACTTACAACCGCAAGTCATGAAAAAAATCACTTTAATCGCCGCACTGCTTTGTTTCGCGGCATCTTTTGCACAAACGAGTTCAAAGAAAGTTCAAGTTGCCATATTATTTGACACTTCGAATAGTATGGACGGCCTAATCGACCAAGCGAAATCACGGATTTGGAAAATTGTCAACGAAGTGGGATCACTCACCTATCAAGGACAAACGCCAACCATCGAATTTGCTTTATATCACTACGGAAATGATAATTTGAGTTCGGAAACAAATTATATCGAAAAAATACTCGATCTCACTTCTGATTTGGATATTATTAGTCAAAAACTATTCGGACTTACCACCAATGGCGGTCAGGAGTACTGTGGTGCAGTCATAGGGAAATCATTACAAGAACTCAACTGGTCTTCAAGTCCTACAGATTTAAAAATGATTTATATCGCTGGAAACGAACCGTTCAATCAAGGACCTGTAGACTTTCGTGAGGAATGTAAAAAAGCAGTAGGTCGAGGCGTGTTTATCAATACGATTTACTGTGGCGACTACGATCAAGGCGTTCGTGAATTTTGGCAAGAAGGTGCAACCTGCAGTCAAGGCGATTATTTTAACATCAACTCGAATGAGGCTGTTGTGCATATCGAAACGCCTTACGACGAAAAAATTCAGACCTACAATGATTCTTTGAACGGTACTTATTATGGATACGGAGGACTTGGTTCTGCAAGAAAACAAGAACAATCCATGCAAGATTCGAATGCAGAAATGGAAGCTCCTGCCGTGGCAACTGAGCGCGCTATCGTAAAATCAAAAGCAATGTACTCGAACTCATCTTGGGATTTAATTGATGGTGTGAATTCAGGTGCAATCGATTTAGATTCGGCAAAAGAAGGAGAATTACCAGAAGAATTTAAAGGTCTGTCCGCAGAAGAACGCAACGCACTTTTTAAATCGAAAGAAAACGATCGAAAGAATTTTCAAAATAAAATCAACGAGCTAGCAGTCGAACGCCAAAAATTCATCGATGCTGAAATGAAAAAACGAGCAGAAGAAGGCGTAGTCGATGATTTTGGAACTTCAGTGAACAAAAGTATTCAGGAAAAGGCTGAAGAAATTGGTTACAAAAAAGAAACTCCGGACATAGAGGAGTAATACAGTAAGTAAGTTTTCATGTTTTACTCGTCCTGAAGGAACTTCGGGACGAGTTTTTTATTTCAAATATTTATTCAAGTCAGACTCTTGAATGCGCGCAGATAACTCATTGAATCGCTCCAAAGTTTTCGAATACATCACAGTAAATTCAGCAATATCTCTAGCATTTAATTTCTTTTCAATGGAGGTTTTTAAATCTTCTTGTTTCTCGAAAGAAGTCTCTAACTCACTCAACTTATTCCATGACACCAATAAATCTTGAGTCGAAGTCAAGGTCTCCATGTAATCCAACTCTTTTTTATCTAACTTTTCTAAAGTATTCAGTACGGTTTCTATCACGTTCATATACTCATCAATGATTTCGTTCATTGTTTCAAAGTAATCGTTCACAACAGGCTCACGCTCTAAAAGTGGTTTCTCCACAATGGGCTTTACCTCTTTTGGTTTCTCGCTAGGTGCTTGCTCCGAACAGGAAACAAAAGTCAGAGAAATAAGAATTGGCAAGGCATAAATCAATCTTTTCATGGTGGTTCGTTTGATCTAAATATAGAAACTATTCGGACAATGATTTTAAATATCCTTCCCAATAAATGTGAACAGGAAAGTAGATTCCTTCTGCAAATTTGTAGTTTCGATCTATGAAAATTTCTTTCAAATCTCGAATTGAACGACTGGACTATCTTAAATTGAACCACATCACTGTGGCGGAAGCACAATTACTTCAGTTTCGAAAAGATTCGGAGCACAGTTCAGTATACAATCAGCGCTTCATCATTACAATTAATGATAAAGTGACCTGGAGAGGAGGGTCTGTGAGTCTTGGAGATAACAAAGCGTATATCACGATTTCGACGGCGCGAATGAAAAAAGTATTTGCCGTGTTAGGAGATATAGTCCAAGTCGAGTTGGAAAGAGATGATTCAAAGTATGGATTCGACGTTCCCGAGGAATTTGAAGAGGTGCTGAATCAGGACGTGGAAGCAAAACATCAATTCGAAAGCTTGACATTGGGAAAGCAACGAGCGATCATATATCTTGTGATTCAACTAAAATCTAGTCAAAAGCGGATTGAAAAATCGCTCTTCTTTATGGAAAACCTAAAAAGAGCACCAAAAGGTCAAGTTACCATGAGGCACGTTTTAGGCAAAGATTTACCATAAATTCTCCTTATTTTTACCGCAAAATAAGAAGTCTATGAAGTCTGTTTATTTAGATAACGCTGCAACAACTCCAATTGCTCCAGAAGTGGTTGAGGCAATGGTACCTGTGATGCAAAGTAATTTTGGGAATCCATCCTCTAGCCACAGCTTTGGACGGAAATCAAAAGCACTTATTGAGTCGTCGCGGCGTTCTATTGCCAAACATATCAATTGCCTTCCTTCAGAGATAATATTTACTTCCGGAGGAACTGAGGCAGACAACATGGCCCTTAATTCATCTGTTAACCAATTAGGTGTTACACATATTATCACTTCTGAATTGGAGCACCACGCGGTTGGTCATACGGCGCAAGCGCTTTCCAAATTTGCTCGTATTTCTAGTGTTCGCGTTTGTGAAAAAGGAAACGTGGACTTGGATCATTTGGATGAACTTTTGCAAACAGAGGAAAAAACACTAGTTTCTTTAATGCACGCAAACAATGAGATTGGAACAAAAATCGATCTGAAAAAAGTGAGCGAAATTTGCAGAAAGCACAATGCTTACTTTCATTCGGATACGGTTCAAACTCTTGGGCACTACCCTTTCGATATGAAGGAATTGGATATAGATTTCATCACGTGCGCTGGACATAAATTTCATGGTCCAAAAGGAATTGGTTTTCTGTACGTGAATAAAAACGTGAAAGCCGAAGCAATTATTAAAGGTGGCTCGCAAGAACGCGGTCTACGCGCTGGAACAGAGAATGTTTATGGAATCGTTGGCTTATCAAAAGCAATGGATCTTGCTTATGAAGACGTTGAAGGACACCAAAAGTACGTACAGGGACTTAAATCTTACATGATTGAAAGGCTAACTTCTATATTTGATGATATTTATTTCCACGGAGAAACAGATTCAGAAAAATCGCTTTACACGGTTTTGAATGTCTGCTTTCAAAAAAATGACAAATCCAGCATGTTGCTTTTTACGCTCGACTTGAAAGGAGTTGCTGTTTCTGGCGGAAGCGCATGTTCTTCAGGAGCAGCAAAAGGATCGCATGTTTTGGAAGGAATAAATGCGGATATGTCACGTCCAAATGCACGCTTTTCTTTCTCAAGATATACTACGAAAGAAGAAATTGATTACGCCCTGGAACAAGTTAGCGCCGTTTTCGAAAAAACATTGGCCTAATTTCGTATTTTGGCGTCAATGCCACAAAGCACGAAACATATTCTTCTACTCTCTTCATGGTATCCCACTGCGGAAAATCCATTTTTAGGCAATTTTGTGCAGCGTAATGCAGAATTACTCGGGTCAAAGTTCCAAGTTTCTGTGATCACGATTGAACCCTCAAAAACTGTCTCTAAAATTACATTAAGCGATGAGAATGATGGCAATCTAAGAACTATCACCGTCTTATTTCCTGAGGGAAATCGCTTTCAGAATTGGACGAGAAAGCACAAGGCATTCAAAAAAGGGTTGACGCAAATAGAATCGGTACATTTAATTATCGGTCATGTTCTCCTCCCAAACGCTTGGATGTTTCTTGAAGCGACTCGAAGGAAAAAAGCTCCTTTAATCTGGGTGGAACACGGTTCATATTTTAGATCCGAATTGAATAAAAAATGGTCTCCATACGAAAAGTGGTTGCTGCGAAGAATTGTTGCGATCTCTAAGGAAATTGTTGCTGTTTCGGAAACCTTGAAATCGGACCTAAAACCCTTTACGGACGGCAAAAACATTTCGATTATCGGCAATCATATCGATGAAAAGTTGTTCACTTTTGAGGTAAAAGAAAGAACGAATACGATAAAGTTTCTTCACGTATCTACATTGGATGAAAACGTGAAAAATCCAAAAGGAATTTTCGAAGCTTGTTTCTTGCTCAAAGAAAAGAACCCAAATTTTGAATTGACCGTCATCAGTGATGGAGATTACGAACATTGGGAACGCCTGATTCAAGAGCTTGACCTTCAAAACCAAGTTCGATTCGTTGGCCCACTGAATTGGCACGAAATTCCAAAATACTACCATCAAGCGGACGCATTCGTTCTCTTTTCGGAATATGAAACTTTTTCCATTGTCTTAGCGGAGGCACTTGCAACGGGAACCCCCATTATCTCCACCAATGTCGGAATTGCCAAAGGACTTTCTGAAGATGTCATAGAGCTAGTCGAACGCTCAAATGTACAAGAACTTCAAACAAAAATGCTTGCATTCATTAACAGTGAATTGAAATTTGACTCCGACACAATACTCGCCGAAGGCACCCAATTCTATAGTACATCAATTTTGAAAAAATGGGACGCTCTAATTGAAAAATATGCTCGATAAATCAACAGTCCACGCGGTTGCCTTGGCTTCAGTCACCGATAAACTGCTTTCCATCCAACGCGAATTCGATGCCTTGCAAGAGGCGTTAATGTCTGAAACGAAGAGTTCAGCGGGCGACAAGCACGAAACTGGTCGAGCTATGGCGCAATTGGAGCAAGAAAAACTCTCAAAGCAACTCGCCGAAACCCGAAAATCCGTTCAGGGATTAAAAAGTATTGAATTGGATGCGGTTCACAATAAAATTGCTTTTGGAAGTTTGGTAAACACCTCCCGAGGCTATTTTTTCCTTTCTGTAGGTATTGGTGCGGTAAAAATCGAAGAAACGTCCGTATTCTGCATTACAGCTGGAAGTCCCATTGGTCAATTGTTATTAGGGAAATCATCTGGAAGCTCGATTGAGCTCAATGGAACCGTTGAAATACAATCCGTTATCTAATCACATTCACGTGGCCTTGAAACTCATATTTGGCATCATTGAGTAAATCTCGCGTTGTTATAAACCAAGTGTACGTACCATCCTGAACTGGCTTTCCATTGAAATTTCCATCCCAACCTTGATTTGGATCGTTGTTTTGCCAAACGACTTGTCCCCAACGATTGAAAATACTTAGTTCAAAATCATAAATATCAACACCTTCTATGAACACTTCCCAAGTTTGGTTGAACTCATCGCCATCCGGGGTAAACGTGTTCGGTGCGTACAAAATAACTTCGGGATAAACCTGAACCTCGAGGATCGCTGTATCCATGCAACCCAAATCAGAGGTAGCAATTAACATGACATCATAGGTTCCAATTTGACCATCAGGGAAAATTGTCGTCGGATTTTCTGTCGTCGAAGATGCAGGACTTCCCTCCTCAAAATACCATTGATAGGTTGTGGCATTCAAAGATGAATTATTGAAGAGCACCTGAGTATTGAACATTGTTGGAGGAGACGGACTGAAAGTAAAGCCTGCAGTTGGAGATGGTGCTACCGTTAAAACATCGTCAAAAAGAGTTGTCGTTACGCAGCCATCAACGGACGTTACCGTCATTTCGAGATCATAGGAACCCGCATTGTAGGATTGCGTAATGATCGTTTCCTGATCGATAAAAACCTCATCTCCATTAACCACCCAAACAATCGAAGCCGATAAATTAGGGTCTGTGGTATTGGTGATTTCGAAAATACCAGGTTCGCATTGATCTTCATTTAGAATCAAATAAGACGGTTCTGGAACAGGCGCAACGATCACATCCGTAGTTAAAATTAACGGTGTTGATTCACATCCATCAGTGATGGTAACGGTATAGGTAGTTGTGACCAAAGGCGAAACATTGATGACATCAGTGCCAGCGGAAGTATTTACTTGTCCTGTGCTCCAAGTAAAAGTGTAAGGACCGCCATCACCTCCCAACGCACTCGCGTCAATGGAAGAAGAAAATCCTGGACAAATTGTCGCTGGAAGAGCTATATTCCCTGAGATTGGCGGATTTACTGAGACATCTACCGAAATAGTTGGCGAGATGCAACCAAATTCATTCTCAGCATACACAGAGTATGTGGTATTGACATTAGGACTCACAATTTGAGAATTCAACAAAGAAGTTGTAAAATCCCAATGATAATCAAAGGTGGTTCCTCCCGACCCTGTTGCTGTTATTGTTGTTTGTCCGTTCTCACAAATAGTTACGTTTGGGGTGAGACTCACAGTCACGGGCGTAGGATCAGTGATGGTCACGTTTTCACATATCTCACAACCTAATAAAGATCTGGAACAAACCGTGTAATTACCTGCAGGTAGATTCACGAAAAACGAATCGGTTTGCCAAGTAACGCCATTGTCGATACTGTAATCCACTCCAAGAGAATTCATTATATGAATTTCTCCATCCGTTCCCGCTTGGCAAGTTGGATCTACCAATTGAACAGTCTGGTTCGGCGTTTCATGCGTAATTACAATGGTATCATCAATAATGCAAAGTGGTGCGAAATGAATATCATCAATAGCAAAATCATTACCTCCAGTCGCCGTGCTTTGGTTAATAATCGCAAGGATTGCCGAAGTAGCTCCTCCAGAGTTCCAAACATCATTGATCTGTAACCAATTACAGGCCAATGGTGTGGTTGCGTTTATAGGACCGATAGGCGCTCCATTTATGTACAGTTGTAAATTAGAAATATTGGGATCGTTCACCACATTTGTAGCCCAAAAGGAGAACAAATAATCCGTACCCGGCGTCACTGGAACAGTCTGAGTCCAAACGGTAACTCCAGCAACAGAAGACCCGTTAGCAACCAACATATTCCCAGTTCCAGTTGTGTGATCTGTACAAAAAGCAAAATTATTATGCGTCAAACTGGGGGAGGTTGAAATGGCATACTGCCCGGGATTGGAAAGTAATCCCCAGGTGCCGCCAGTTCCTGTTGCATAGCCAGATGTGAAATTATTTGATGCAGCCGTTGTTCCACCCTCAAAATCACCATTCTGAACGATGTTGCCAAGCAATGTTCCCGCTTCTACCCAGTAGGTTCCTGCTGTTGTGGCGGTAATTGTTTGATTGGTGGAGCCGTTCGACCATAAATACGAATCGAATCCTAATCCTGCGTCCAAAATAACCCCTGACCCACTGCAAACTGTAGTATCGTTTCCGAGATCGATATCCTGAACAATATTAATAGCTACTGTGGAAGTATATGTCCCACATGAATTCACGATCTCATAGGAATAGATTCCATTTGAATTTACCTGAGGATCAAAAGTTCCTAAATCTCCATTAGCAAGAGTCGACGGACCAGACCAAGTTCCACCGGTTGGCATTGCAGCTGAAAATAAGGTAAGTAAATCTACTGGATTTGGATTTGAACAGTCCGTGTACGAAGTGTTCTCCGTCGGGTCAGAAATACATTGTGTCATCAAAATATCTTCTACCACAATATCAACACCGCTTCCTCCCATTGAATTACAAAAGATATTAAATCGAAGACCTGGGGTTGTAGCTATAAAAGTGTAGGTAATTTGCTGAAATGCATTGGTAAGGTTCAAGGTTGTCGTCCCCATAATGTTATTCGCATCATCGAAAACAGTGAAGGTGACATTGGTCACACCGAAGGATTGTCTTGTCCAGAAAGAAACATCCACCTGCTCACCAACACAAAATCCATTTATTTGACGATCGTACACATCCACATTCGATAGTCCGTTGATGACATTAAACCATCCGTGCTGTGATCCACTCAAAGTATATGCTGCATTTGTCCAGCTTCCTCCGCCGTAAATATTTGAAGTTACTGCCCCAGGTATCGTTCCAGCCCCTTCGAAATCTTCCAAAAAAACGGTTGTTGGATTCGGGCACTGAGACAACACAGTAAAACTGCTGAGTAACGATAATACAATTAATAGAAAACTACTTTTCATAATTCTTGTTAGTATTAACGCAGTAGGTGGGGTAATTCTACTTGTTAGACGATCATAAACTTAGAATGTTGCTTTCTGGACTTATATTTTTGAATCCAAAAACGAAATAGCTAAGAATTAAATCAAATCTGTGAGTAATTCAACTCCAGGAAAACGCTCTACGGTAAACCCTTCCGCATACTGCGATCCAATCGGGCGACCGAGTTGATTCATACGTGATTCCACAAAATCCATGAAGTCCTTACCAGAAATTGGTGTTTCTGGCTCGTTTGATTCAGGGTTATAAAATTGAGTTGAAAATGCCGCAATGGCTTTCATTTTTCTCTCCGCATACTGAGAGATATCCACTACAATGTCTGGCTTAATATGATAATCTTGTATGTAATGATATACTGTATCAGGGCGATGTGCCTCTTGAAGCTGACCTTGCCATTCTGTATGAAATTTACGCAAACCCGATAAGAAACATGCTTCAGAAACCAATTGTGATGCTCTTCCATGATCGGGATGTCGATCCATAACGGCATTGGCGAGTACCATTTTGGGCTGATAACGGCGAATTTGTTCCACGATTAAACGTTTGTTCGCCTCGTTGATTTCGAAAAGGCTGTCAGCCATTTTTAAATTCACACGTGTTTCCACCCCCATGATTTTACAGGATTTTGCAGCTTCCTCGTAACGTGTTTCAATCGTTCCTCTGGAACCCATTTCACCTTGCGTTAAATCAATAATCCCAACGGTGAATCCTGCATCGATTTGCTTCATCAATGTTCCCGAACAGGCTAATTCTACATCGTCTGGATGCGCTGCAAAAGCTAAAATATCAAGCGTCATAATCTAAAGTGTTTTCATCGGAAGCCTTTTCCGCAGTAGCATTGCCAACCAAAAACATGACTACGTTCGCGAATGCAATAAGACCTAGAATTATCCCTGCATTTTGGGCCACTTCAGCAAAAGTCGAAACTTTAAATGCTAAAATCAAAAGAGAAATCCCGATTATCATTGTGAACAAGATAGTCAGTTTTTTAACCATATACTTCTTCGAAATTGGTTCGTTCTTGGAAAGGTATTTTTGATTTTTGTAGGCAGCAATCTCCGTGAAGAAATACAATGCCACGCCTAAATACTTCAGCCAATCTGGGAATGAGCCCAATCCTTCACCGTTTGCATAAGAATGCAATCCTACGAGGTAAAAATTCACTCCAAAAAAGGTAAATAGAATGGTCGAATACCCCCAAAATGAAACGGTATTGAACGTGAACTTGTCTTTAACACCTGGAATAAATCGAAGGTGCAAAATGACAGCGTAAGCCAGAATTGCCACCAAAGCCCAAGTTTCTTTTGGGTCCCAGCCCCAATATCTTCCCCAGGATTCATTTGCCCAGATTCCTCCGAGGAAAGTACCAATAGTAAGCATCACGACTCCAATCGTTATCAAAACTTCATTAATGTAGGTTATCTCTCGAATAGCATGAGAAACGTTGTTTTGAGCGTCTCTTTTTCGGAAAATGTAAAGAATCAAATTTACTAAACCTAGAATAGAAGCGATACCCAAAGGTGCGTAACTCGAAGTAATAATTGCCACGTGGATCATCAACCAATACGATTTCAAAACAGGCTGAAGCGTCGTAATCTCTGGGTCAAGTAGGTTCATCTCGCTCACAAACAAAAGGAAGAAAGCAAGCATTGCTGCTGCAGCTAAGATGACTTTATTCCAACGTGCGAAAATCACGCCCAGTCCAACCATAATCCAAGCGATAAACACAAGTGCTTCATAGCCATTACTCCAAGGCTCGTTACCTGAAATATAGGAACGCATTCCGACGCCAGCCCCATGATAAACGAAGGTCATTGTCAAAATCCAAAACAAGACTGTTTCTGAAATCTTCAAGAATTTAGGTGTGACTTCTGCACTGGAGAGCGTTTTAGCAAAGAAAATGATCAACAAAAGGAACCCGAAAAGTAAATATGAGTACGTTGCGTTTTTGAAGATGTTCATTTTATTATATCTAATTTCCACCTTCACAGCTGACTCAGAAGGAAGCGCCGTTCCTCCCCGCTCACGCTGAAAATCTTTCAAAATTTGCAAATTCTTCTCTGCTTCGTCATAGGTTCCAGTTCCCATCGCTGCTTCATTCAAGGCACCGAAATAATTTACCGAAACTTGAAATTCTTTGGAATCGATTCCATGATGCAAAATAGGCACCCAGCTATTGGAATTATCTCCAGCTTTTGGAAGCAACTTAATGAACCCCCAATCATTGCTAAATATTTGTAGAAGTACTTCAAAGCGTTCGTGTAATTTAATTACTTGTTTTTCACGCTCTCCTCTTTCTGACTCCTTCATTCGATGCGCTTTCTCGTAAAGCTCTGCGAAAAGGAAGTCTCCTGTATCTTCATCTAATAAATCTAAAAAGGAAGCGTAACTTTCTACACCAATTTCTTCTCTAAATCCGCCTTTTGTAGAAACATAAACAATAGGCTCATGCAACCAATAATCCCTAAACATGTGCATGCTCATCACCGTTTGAACAGCGTTGTAATCTTTAAACGATTGTGAACGGTGCAGTTTTCGTAAAATTTTATCACAAAGCGTGTGCATTGGAATAAAGCGACCGTCGCGATCTAAGACTAAAAGTGAAGCAAGACTTTCAGAATGCTCTTCTGTCATTATGTACAACTTCCCTTGCTTAGGCGGCTTTGGCATTGCTTGACCTTCCGACTCATGATTGTGTCCTGAGTGATCGTCAACTGCGTGATCGTGACCCGAATGATCCTCTTGCATCATCATGGAGTCTTGAACGCCTTGATTTTCTGTTTGCGAGAACAATGCTGATGAAGAAAGCATCAAAGCGAGCATGATACTCATCACTTTAGGATCCTTCCCCTTTTTCGATAATTTGATAAACAACTCGCGCATCCGACCGTAAGGCGCGAATAACGAAAGCACCATACCAAGACCCATAAGCAAATAGCCTAAGTAAGAAATATTGGTTCCCCACCAGTCGTTGTTAACACTTAAACGCGTTCCTTTTTCATCTGCATCATAGCTTGATTGGAACATACGGTAACCTTTGTAATCAACAACGTGATTCATAAATAAGCGTTTATCTTTTTGATAATCTCCATCAATAATCGTCAATTCACTCGCAAAAGATGACGGTGCATTCGAACCTGGGTAGCGATCCAACTGAAAATCACGACATTTTACTTTGAATGGGATTGACATCACAGTCGAACCGTATCCAATTTCGTAGAACAAGCCATTCAATTCAAATTTCACAGGAACTTGGAGACGTCCCATCCCACCACTAATTACCTTAGTTGTGGTTTTATCACCATCCTTCACTTTCACGGTCAAATAATCCATTCCAGTATCCTTCACAGGTGCTTTGACCAGTTCTCTTTTCGTATGTTTTTTAATTTGGCTGAAAACGAATTGACTGCCTTGAACATTGTAAAGTGTCGCCATTTCAAGTGTAATAACTGAGTCAGCAAGTACATTTGTGTACATGGAATCAGGCACTTCTCCTCCACTTTGACGGATTTCTCGAAGTGCTGTCATCGGAAGGGAACGCAATGGCATAACCGATTTCATTTTAAAACGGTTCCCATCTTTCCAAATATGAACACCTGGCATCGCATCGTCTTTCTCATAAGAGATGGCAAGTTCACCAGACATTATAAATCCACCTTCTTCGATAAACTCAGGTTCTGTGCTGGTTGTTGCGATCCCAATCGCAGTTTCCTTGTACTTTTTGTTTGTAACAAGGGAATCCACCATATTCTTTTGGAAATCGACATAAGAAATTTCGATATTTTTATGTGCTTTTCCTTTCGCAGGAATGAAGGCTATATCATGTGTAAAGCTATTGTCTACCGCCTCTGACATATATGCCAAAGCCTCAAAACTTCTTCCTTCAGAATCATTACTTACTTTAATCGTTAAGTAAGGTTCGGCGCTGTACATGTAGTTGACCGTTTGCCCTTCTCGAATCAACATCAAGCCTTCGAATCCAAAAAAACGAGTAGCTGCGGCTCCAATCATCATGATTAAGAAAGCAACGTGAAATGTCAACATGGCGATTTTCTCTCGCTGGAACATTTTGTATCTAAAAATATTCGCGATCAAACCTACGCTAAGATAAATCAAGAGCAACGTAAACCAGAGGGCGTTGTAGACCATGATTTTAGCTGTTTGAGTATCGTGAACGGTTTCCACAAATGTGGCAAGTCCAATCGAAACGAGGAATAGGAACAATGCGACGACCATCATGCGCATTGAGAAGATTTCTTTGGCGATTCGTTCCATGAATGTTTGATTTTCGGTTACAAAGATACGGAGATAAACCGTTTGAAACAGAGGATTTTTAATTGGATTTTATTTAACATTTCTAAAGACAGGATTCCCACTAAAAGTGGGGGATTATTTTATCTTTGATAGTTGAAAACATAATACCTGCCATAATGAAAAAATACTTGAAGAAAATCCTGAAGTGGACTGGAATTACGCTCCTGTTAATCATTGTTTTACTCATTCTAACACCCATTCTATTTAAAGATCAAATCAAGCAGATGGTCGTGGATGAAGTGAATAAAAACCTTACGGCAGAGTTAGTAGTAGGCGATATTGACCTGACTTTCTTCAGTACATTTCCGAACATGACCATTCAACTTTACGATACGAAACTGATCGGAAAGAAGGAATTCAAGGGCGTAGAACTTGTTTCTATGAAAAAAATGACGGCACATGTTGGATTCTGGAGCGTTGTTGCAGGAGATCAAGTTGAAGTAGACGAAATTCACATCGAGGAGCCAGTAATCGATATTCGTATTCTTGAAAATGGCATGGCAAATTATGATATTGTAAAGCCTGATGAAGAAAAAACGAAAGAAGAATTGGAAGAGCCATCCAGTTTCAAATTAAGTCTTCAAGAGTATTCTATAACGAATGGAAAGATTCGTTACGACGACAAACTCTATGATATGTATATGGAGTTAGATAATCTTCAGCATACTGGAAAGGGTGATTTAACTGCTGAGACACTGGATTTTGAGACAACTACCTTGATCGATAAATGCTCTTACAAAATGTATGGAATCAGTTATTTAACAGAGGTTAAAACAGATGCTGAGGTCAATATTTTAATGGAATTCACGGAGAAATCCTCCAAATTTACGCTGAAAAACAATACCATTAAATTGAACAAAGTTGTTTGTTCCTTGGATGGCTATTACGAAATGTTTGACGGCTATGACGATATGAATTTGAAACTCGATGCCTCAAAAACATCTTTCAAAGATTTCTTATCGTTAATTCCTGCATTCTACAGAACTGGCTATGAAAGTATGGTAAGTTCGGGAAGTTTATCTCTAAATGCTGAGGTCAAAGGTAAGATGGACGACGTGAACATGCCTGGTTGGGACTTTGCCATCAAAGTAAACGCCGGATCTGTAAACTACACTGGACTCCCAGGGAAAATCACGGATATTCAAGTAGAAGCAGGTTCAACGTTCCCAGGTGGTTCTAACTATAACGCGATGACTGTCGATATGCCAAAATTCCACGCCGAACTTGGTAAAAATACTATCGACGCCAATCTTTCACTGAGAAATGTAATGGTTGACCCGAAGATCAAATCTGGAATACATACGAATGTTGATCTCTCAACGCTCAAGAACTATGTGCCGATGCCTTCTGGCGAATCACTTTCTGGCATCTTGGACGCAAACGTTGACATAGACGGAGCGATGAGCGCTCTGGACAACGAGCAATACGACAAATTTAAGGCAGAAGGTGTGCTTGATTTAAGTAAAATGAATTACGTTTCGAGCACTTTGGACAATCCCGTTGTTATCGATCACATGAGGTTTACTTTCTCCCCACAGAAATTAGCGTTGAACGACCTGAAAGCTAAAATGGGTAATAGCGATTTCCAAATGGACGGAACTATCGATGAATATTTCGATTATATGTTCGCAAAAGAAGGAGACGAAAAAGCGAAATTATTGAAAGGAAACATGAACTTTTCAAGTAAATACCTCGATTTGGATGAGTTAATGAATGTATACCCAGAAGACGAAGCTGCAGCCAGTACATCTGAAACAAGCTCGGAAGCAACAGAACCCACTTTGGTCCCTGCCGATATTGACTTTACGCTCAAAACTTCTATTGGAAAAGCAAAATACAATGGAATCATCGCACGTGATGTTTCTGGTTCAACTGGCATCAAAGACGAAGTAGCTTCTCTGAAAAATTTCTCAATGAAAGCGATGGGGGGTACAGTTGGATTGAACGGTAGTTATGATACGAGAGATCATGCCAACCCGAAATTTGATTTTGATTATGACTTAAGAGACATTGATATCCAACAGTTAACGGCAAACTTTGTCACCGTTGGAAAATTGGCTCCATTAGCGAAATACGCGAAAGGAAAAATATCTTCGAGCTTATCTATGAGTTCCGCATTGGACAACAATTTGATGCCTATTTTGACATCATTAATGAGTACGGGTGATTTGAGATCAAGCAAGATTACGATCTCTGAAATTGAGCTGCTTGGTAAGATTGAAAAAGTGACCAAACTCCAAAACCTATCGAGTCAATCGCTCAATAACTTCGCAACCAAGTTTAAAATTCGCGATGGAAAAATTGAATTGACACCTTTCGACTTAAAACTGGGCAAAGTTCCAACCAAAGTTTCGGGATACACGACTTTGGATAAGAAAATGGACTACACGTTCGCAATGGACGTTCCTAAAGATCAGATTCCAGCCTCCATTTTGAAAGAAGTAGAGAAAGGTCTCACCTTTGCGAATGGTTTGCACCCGAGTATTAAGGTCGGAGATTTACCACCATTTATAAAAGCCAATGTTTTTGCGAAAGGTGATGTCTTGAATCCAAAAATCACAACAGATCTGCCAGAAATGGTTCGTGAAGCTGTAAAATCAAAAATGGGTAATCTAGTTGATGACATTAAAGAAACTGTAAAAGACAGCGTCAAAACAATCATCAACGACACAAAAGCAGATGTAAAAGCTGAGATTGAAGCGAAAAAAGCAAAAATTCTTGCAGATGCCCAAAAACGAGCTGATCAAGTGAAGGCAGAGGGTAAAAATGCGGCCAACTCTATTCGTGCTGAAGCCAAGAAACAAGGTGAACAGTTGATTAAAGAAGCTGGATCTAATCCTGTGAAGAAGAAACTAGCAGAAACAGCCGCTAAAAAACTAGAAGACGAAGCAGAGAAAAAAGCCGTTGCTGTTGAGAACGAAGCCAATAAAAAAGCTGACGATATCATGAGAAAGGCACGGGAAGAAGCAGATAAACTGGGATAAATATCCAGTCTATGAAACATAAGAAAGGCGCTGTAAAAATACAGCGCCTTTCTTATGAATAAAATTTTCATTATGCTTGAAGGAGATTCCTAAAAGGCTTCCAACCTGGGATATAAAATGCGGTCGTTTTTAAAAGTGCCAAAACGGGAATGGTTAGAATCATGCCTAAAATACCACCGATGGCACCAAAAATTATAATACTTAAAATCACTACCAACGGATTAATTCCAACTTGTTTACCCATGATTCTAGGTGTAATAATGTTGCCCTCTAAAAACTGTACAACAGCAAAAATCGCAATTACTCCTACCGCGTACCAAATACTATCTTTTGTAAGTAGCGCAATTATAATGGGAATTAAAGCACTCACAATCACCCCGAGATATGGTATCACAGTAAGTAATCCAGCCAGAACACCCAAGAAAAAGGCGTATTCAATACCCAACGCAAACAGGCCTAATCCAGTGAGAATCCCAACAATACTCATCACATAGATTAAACCGCGGATATAGCCAATATAGACCATTTCAATTTGCTGTAAGATACGGTTGGCAATCGCTCGATTTTCTTGTTTAAAGCTGGTGTAGTAGAATTTTCGGATTTGTGATCTTGTGATCAACATGAAAAATATAAATATCGGACATGTAAGAAGAAAAGAAATCACCGTATTGATATTCAGCAGAGTTGACATGGCAAATTGTATTCCTGTTTTCTTCGTTTTAAGCATCACCATATCTATTTGTTCTTGATATAAGCTAAGATCAACAGCGACATATTGATCAATCGTTGCAATGGGACTTTTCAGCATAGGTTTTACGCTATCAATAGGAAGATCCGATACAATTTGTGCACTTTGATAGGCAATCAATCCAAAAATCGTTGCGAGAATTAAGGTTACACCTAAAACAACGATCAAGCTAGCAAACGTCAAACTCAGCCCTAACTTCTCGAGTTTTTTTGACCATTGGGTGCGCCAGCATCGCACACAGCCCACTAAAAATAATCGGCATCGTGATAGCTTGAGTATAATAAATGGTAATGAGGACAAGCGCCACAACCATTATCGTTCGATACATTTTAACACTTAACATCTATTCTTCTTTTAGTTTTGAAACATCCTAATAAAAGGCTTGAATGCACTACAAATTATTCTACACGACCTAAATTTCTAATCACTCAATATCCAAGAACTCCTCTTTTTCAGACCAAGTCTTCCTTCCAAAAATAACAAGAAGATTTGTTTCACTGATTTGACTGTCAAAATTGAAATTTTCAATGCGATGCTTTAGCTAAAGATGCTTAAATGAAAGTTTGTAGCAAAAAAAAGCCCTAACTCGCAAGTCAGGGCTTCTATAATTTGGTTTCGTTTAATTCTTTACGAATGTTTTAGACATCGTTCCGAATTCAGTTGTGATCGAAAGAACATACATTCCAGAAGCTAAATCCGCTACTGAAATTTGATTTTCATTCGTTCTTGCTACCACCACTCCCGAAAGATTCAAAAGAACCATTTCTGTAATTGTTGCATCACTTTGAACTGTAACAATTGTTGTCGCTGGATTCGGGTACAAAACGATTTCAGATCCAACGATTTCGTCAACATTAATACAACCATCAACTTCGATGTCTGCTGTTGCAGATGCACTACATCCTATGCTATCCGCATACGTGTAAGTAATTGTGTAAACACCAACTCCGGCTGTAGCAGGATCAAAATCATCTGTTCCTGAAACTCCAGTTCCACTGTAAGTACCTCCTGCTGGAGAACCTTGATCCAAAGTAAAGTTCGCTGCATTGACACATACTGTTGGCAATGGAGTCATAGAAACGTTTGGTGCTGGGTTTACAGTCACTGTTACCGTATCAACATTTTCACAACCATTCACATCTGTTCCAGTAACCATGTAAGTTGTTGTCGTAGTAGCTGCAAAGGCAGTACCATTCACCACGCCATTATCCCAAGTGTATACGGATGCTCCTGAACCCGTTAATGTCACATCTTCTCCTTCACATACAGTTGTAAATGAAGTATTTGCAGACACTGTTGGAAGCGTATTAAAAGTAACATCTACCAAAGTAGCATCACTTGTACAGTTTGATGTTCCGTTATTCGTTGCAGTTACATAATAAGTCGTAATTCCAGAAGTTGCAGTTGGCGTAAATGCTGCCCCTGTTCCTACAAGATTTAAAAGTGTTGCATCATCGAACCATTCAATTGTTGCCGTTTGCGGCGTAAATGAATAGGTATCGTATGGGAATGGTGCATTTGAGCTAGCGTTATCTACAGCGCCATCTAAAACGTTAATCCCACTGAAAATCCATTCTCCAATAATAAATGTACCTCCATTCGGAGCGGCGTTGGTTGCGCGGTAAGCCCAACCATCTAAATACTCCCATGGTTGACCAGTACCATCTACATTGATATCTCCAAACACGTCAATTACGACTCCGTTATGGAACAATTCAATAGCATCATCACCGTTCACATTTCCAGCAGATGCATCTGTAAAATCAGGATAGAAACCTAAGAAACTGAAGAAGTTCGTAGAATCTGTTCCTACGTGGATGTATGTTCCAGCAGTCACAGGAATAGCAGGAAAAGTAAATTCTTCTCCATCTGTTCCTCCACCGTTGTTTGCAGAACCAAAACCGTAAGCACTTAAATCGGCGATATTTTCAAGGGCATAAAATTCAACCACTTTTGGAAGACCACCTGTTAAAGTTGCGTCCAAAACGCCTGAAATGATTAATGAATCTGTTGCTACCGCTCCAACTGTCAATGCTGTTGGAGTTTCACCCTCACAATAAGAAATTGTTCCTTGAACTACTGGCATTGAAGGCGTCGCAGTGATATCGAGAGTAATCGTAATGATACTATCACATCCCACAGCGTTCATTAGTGTTTGCGTGTAAGTTCCTGAGAATGTGTACGTTGTTCCGTTCACAACAACTGAATCACAAGCAGAATCGGTAATAGTACTCGACGTTGCATTGTTGATTGTTAGATTCACTGTAATCGTACTATCACAACCTTGTGCGTTTGGAATAATAGCAGTATAAGAACCTGTTGCTGTATATACCATTCCGTCTGGTGCAGTATATGTTTCACAAGCCGTTGGTGTAATTGTGCTTGATGTATTTGTACATGGTGCTCCGCAAGCGATCATAGAATGTGCTCCTAAAGAATCAAACATATCGATTGGGAAAACATCCCATTGTGTTTGACCAACAGCCCAATTCGCTTGACCTTGCTGAATATTTACAGAACGGATTAATGTGAAGTTAGCCGTTGCTCCTGTTCCTACAGGCCAAGACGCTCCTGGGTCAACTCCAATCTCACCAAAGCCATCAATAACAGCTCCTGTGCTAATTTTAACTAGCGTCATTGCATCATCACCATTGAAAAATGTCAATGTATGTAATGTATCCGACTGAGTTAAGATGGCAATATCTGCTGATGAATTACCGATTACAAAAACATCTCCTGCAGCTAGAACACCTACTGGAAACAAACTATCTGTAGCAATAGATGATCCGTTATTATAACGGTACAACACGTAATCCGACAAATCTATCGGTGCTGCTGTTGGATTGTAAATTTCTAATGCTTTGTTACTTGAAGCTCCTTCGATGTATTCGGAAAAGAATAGATCTGTACATTGCGCTTGAGAGGCAAAGCTCCCTATCAACAATGCGAAAATTGTGATTGTAAAATATCTCATTTTGTCTTTAAATTTTGCATAAAGGTATGCCCTTTTGAATCATAATGCACAACGCTTTTGCAGAATTTAATGTTAAGATAAAGTGAGGTTAACTCTTGAAAATCTTACTAAAAGGTTTAACTACGAAGAATCAGGAGAATTCTACCGAAATAAAATTAATACAACTTATTTCGAAGCGAGGAAAGTATCGACATTTTTTTGAATGCGCGCTTGGATATCTGAAGTATCTGCTTTTTCGAATTCTTTGCCTGTTATTTTCTCGTACAACTCGATGTATCGATCTGTTACTACGCCGACAAAATCATCTGGCATCACCGGCATGGTCTGGCCTTCAAGACCTTGAAATCCATTTTCAATCAACCATTGTCTCACAAACTCCTTGGAAAGCTGTTTTTGATTCTCTCCTTTTTCCTGACGTTCAGCATAACCATCGGCATAGAAGTATCGGGACGAATCTGGCGTGTGAATTTCATCAATAAGTAAAACTTCACCATCGCGAATACCAAATTCATATTTCGTGTCGACTAAAATTAAACCGCGTTCCGCTGCCATTTCAGTACCTCTTTGAAACAAAGCTCTGGTATATTGCTCCAATTTTAGGTAAACATCCTCTAGAACGATTCCTTGTGATAAGATCTCCTCTCTTGAGATATCTTCGTCGTGCCCTTCATCTGCTTTCGTTGCAGGCGTTATTATGGGCTCAGGAAATTTATCGTTTTCTTTCATTCCTTCAGGCATCGGAACTCCGCAAAGAATTCGCTTCCCAGCTTTGTACTCTCTTGCTGCGTGACCAGACATATAACCTCGAATCACCATTTCCACACGGATAGGCTCGCATGCATATCCAACAGCCACGGATGGATCTGGCGTACCGATTAACCAATTGGGAACAATATCTCTAGTGGCTTCAAGAAACATCGTCGCCACTTGATTTAAAACTTGACCTTTGTGCGGAATTCCTTTTGGAAGCACGTGATCAAAAGCAGAAATTCTATCCGAAGCAACCATAACCAACAGACCATTATCGAGCGTGTATACGTCTCTCACTTTTCCGTTGTAAACCTTAGTTTGGCCTTTAAAATTGAAGGAACTGTCTGTTATTGCGTTACTCATGAATTGAAGTTTTAGCAAAGGTAAATATTACTGATAGCTCGAAAAGAGATTTCGCTCCAGAAGTTTTGACGAGATATTAACAAGAAGCATTCGCATATTTTTGATATGGAGCATTAATTTTCTTTCGAATCGGACTTTTCATTTTCCTGTTTCTCCTCCAATTGCTCCATGGCAACGATCATTTTCTTGACCAAACTATGTCGCATAACGTCGGCTTGTCCCATTCGGATGATTCCAACACCTTCAACATCTGTCAATGCATCGAGTGCGAATGCCAAACCAGATTTTTGTTTCCTTGGAAGGTCAATCTGTGACATATCTCCAGTAACAACGAATTTTGCTGTTTTACCCATTCGGGTCAAGAACATTTTGATCTGCATGGTGGAAGTGTTTTGGGCTTCGTCCAAAATCACAAAGGCTTTGTCCAAGGTTCTTCCGCGCATAAATGCCAAGGGGGCAATCTCAATAATTCCAAATTCGATCATATCTGCCAATTTTTCAGCGGGTATCATATCGCGAAGCGCATCGTATAGAGGCATTAAGTACGGATCCAATTTCTCTTTCAAATCCCCTGGTAAAAATCCAAGATTCTCACCTGCCTCCACTGCTGGACGCGTTAAAATGATTCGTTTCACCTCTTTCGCTTTCAGTGCTCTTACAGCAAGAGCCACCGCGGTATAGGTTTTACCCGTTCCAGCAGGTCCAACAGCGAAAACCATATCGTTTTTGTTAACCAGATCAACCAATTTTCGTTGATTCAGAGTTTGCGCTTTAATTTTTGCGCCATGATTGCCATGAACGAGTGTTTCTGAACCGTTATCCGAACTCAGCATCCGCGGTCCATCCGTCATCATGAGGTTGTCGATATTGTTCTCCGTCAACTCATTATACTTATGAAAATGTGCAACGATCAAGTCAAACTTCCGTTCAAATTCGTCCATTACTTCTTCTTCTCCAGCCACCGTAACGACGTTTCCTCTAGCGACAATCTTTAACTTAGGAAAAAAGCTTTTAATGTGTTTCAGCTTCGTGTTGTTCACCCCAAACAATTCCGCTGGGTTGATTCCTTTAATTTCAATTTTCTTTTCTAGCAATCGAATTTTTTATTTTTAACTTTACTCTCGAATTATTAAAGTCAAATTTAGGAAAATATTCGGCGAATAATCATAGCCTTGCACCACGAATGCGGATTCTTACATTAACATCAGATATGGGGCTCGATGACCACTATGTGGCATCGGTCAAAGGAACCGTTTATTCGGCGCTCGAAAACGTGCGCATTATTGACATATCGCACAACGTCAAACCTTTCGAAATCACTGAAGCGGCATACCATGTTTCTTCTTGCTATCACGACTTCCCGAAAGGAACGATTCATATAATTGCCGTAGATAGTGAGCCAATCGTAAATTTCGGCGGAACAGATGGAAGCTTCCCGTCCATTATGGAATATGATGATCATTATTTCATTTGCAATGACAATGGTTTTTTTGGAGCGTTCTTACAGGAAAATAGACCTGACGCTTTGTGGAGAATCGAATCCTTTATGAACAATCTTGATGCTTTTAAATTCCCAACAAAAAACATCTTGGTCAAAGCTGCCATTGATCTATGTAATGGGAAAAAGCCTTCAGAACTCGGTGTTCCATCCAATGGTTATAAGAGTGCTCTTGCGCTAACAGCGATATCCGAAACCAATTTAATCAAAGGACATGTCGTTCATATTGATAAATATGGAAACACTATCACAAATGTTCACCGCACGTTGTTTGAACGCTTTGGAATAGACGTACCGTTCGTGTTGTATTTTAAGCGCAAAGATTATTACATCGATAGGATTTCGAACACATACAACGAAGTCGCACAAGGCGAAAAAGTGGCTATTTTCAATGAAAATGGGTTTCTCGAAATCGCGATTAACCGCGGAGCGAATGAAAGTACGGGAGGTGCAGAGCAATTATTTGGATTGCACAAAAACGATATCGTCCGAATTGAATTTACACCACCTGGTTCACGAGAAACCCTTGAATCTTTGTTCTAATGATTACACGCATCGTCAAACTTGAATTTCGAGAAGACAAGACACAAGACTTCCTTCGATTTTTCGACACCATCAATCATATAGTTAATGAATTCCCAGGTTGTTTTGGAATGAAATTGTATCAAGACATTGATCGACCCAATATTGTTATGACCTATAGTCATTGGGAAAACCAAGAAGCACTGAACAGGTATCGCGACTCTCCAGAATTTGGACAAATATGGCCTAAAATCAAACCATGGTTTCAAGAAAAGCCTCAGGCATGGAGTGTGAAAGCTTATTTTGATGGATTTGCAAATTGAGTGAATGAATCACTTATATTTACGATGAAATGATCTCGGAAATATTTACCACCATTTTTTTTCTGATCGCAGTGCTAGACCCACTGGGTTCAGTTCCTGTGTATTTGGAAGCGACAAAATAATTGGATCAAGCTCACAAAAAAAAGGTCGCGATTCGCGCCTCTTTCATCGCGTTTTTAATCTTGCTTTTTTTCATTGTTGTTGGACAATTCATTCTGGAAGGAATGGAGGTTACTTTGGCGGCATTTCAAATTTCTGGAGGCGTCATTCTATTTCTATTTGCGCTAACTATGATTTTCGGTGAAGGAAAACCTGCATCGGAAAAAGGAATGATTAAGGATTATCGGCATGTGACCATATTTCCCGTCGCCATTCCTTCGATCGCGTCTCCTGGTGCAATAATGGCAGTAGTTCTTTTAACTGACAATCATATTTACACCATCAAAGAACAGCTGATCACGACAGCATTAGTTTTTTTCGTCGTAATGATTACAATGGTGATTTTACTTGGTGCGAATACAGTACAAAAAAGAATTGGAGCTTATGGAATTACCGTGATCAGTACGGTTATGGGATTAATTTTAGCTTCCTATGCCGTTCAAAGTATATTGACAGGTGTTCGAGACTTCTTTGCGATGACTCATTAATCCCAAATCACTTTTACTGCCCTTGAACCGAGCTAAACGTATATCTATTCTGCAATGTATAGCTGTAAATCACCGATATTGCCGTTACTAAAATCTTAGATGGCGTCGCGTAAAAACCAAAATGATCCACAAATAATTTCATCAACAAATAATTCAGTAAAATTGCGCCGCAAACTACCAAAGCGTAACGGTACAGTTGAACCTTCCCTCTTAGATTTGACTCTTGAAAAGCAATGTACTTATTGAGCAGAAAACCCGTCAAAAAAGTGATGGGAAAAACGATAAAAAGAGCCGCAATGTGTGAACTTAGAGTGAGGAAGCCTAAATCCAATTCGTTTTTATCCAACGCGAAATTGTAAACAAGGAAATAAAGTACAATGTCGAAAGCTAAATTCCCTCCACCACAGGCCATATATCGATACGTTTTCAGTGGTAGAATCCGCTTGAATGGAAAGTAAAAAGCATCAACAATCGCCGTTATAAATTTACGCATAGGTCTATTAATAATCGTGCAAATCTACATAAATCACAAAAATACGTACCATCACACGCAGAATTCGTTATTCATGGGAATCTAGTGGCAGTTTCCGTGAAAAATTGATCTTATCCACGTTTTCGTATTAATAAATGATTGACACAGTTCACATTTTACTTGCCCTTCTTCTCAAATGAAACCTTATTTTTGACATGAAAAACAAACGCGTTTAATGAGAGCACTTTATTTCAAAGAAATTCGAAGTTTCTTGAGTTCGATTATTGGATATATTTTTATCCTGATCTTCCTCATTACTTCTGGCTTGTTTCATTGGATTATTTCCGAAAACACCAACCTTCTCCAAGGGTCGGAGGCTGATTTAATTCCTTTTTTCAATTTATCCCCATTGATTTTTCTCATTCTGATTCCAGCTATCACGATGCGCTCTATCGCCGAGGAAAGAAGAACGGGCACCATCGAATTGCTTTTTACCAGACCCATTTCTGACTTGAAAATATTACTAGCGAAATACTTCGCAAGTGTGACATTGCTTGTGATCGCTTTGTTGCCGACGCTCATCTACTATATTTCAATGCATTACCTAGGTGACCCTGTCGGTGTCATTGATGATGGCGCAACGATATCTTCCTACTTTGGATTGGTTCTCTTAGGAGCTGCTTTTGTTGCTATTGGAATTTTTGCTTCATCCTTGACAAGCAGCCAAATTGTTGCCTTTATTCTAGCGATGTTCATTTGTTGGCTCTTTTATCAAGGTTTTGAATTGCTAGGGGCATTTAACCTCATGGGGAAATTTGACTCGGTAATTAAGTACTTCGGAATGACCGAACATTACGATGGAATTAAAGCAGGAAGACTCAACACTAAGGATATTATCTACTTCCTATCGGTAATTGTATTTTTCATATTTGCTGCTTGGACAGTTATTAAATCACTAAAAAGATAAGAATGGCTTCAAAGAATTCAAAGCGAATGAAACAGGCTTATTATTGGACGCTTTTAGCGATCGTTTTTGTTGGCGTGGTAATTTTAAATATTATCAATTCGTATGTCTACAAAACAATCGATCTCACTGACGATCAACGTTATTCGCTATCTGAAAGTACAGAGGAGTTTCTCGAGAATAGTGATAGCACCTTCAAAAGTCGCGTTTTTATAGAGATTTTTCTAGACGGTCCTTTACCAGCAGAATTGAGTCATTTCAAAGATGCAATCGAAGACAAGCTGAAAGAATTTAAGGACATCGCTGGCGATAGGATTGAATATAAATTCACCGACCCAAAAGCAGGAAGCAAAGGCGATGCTGAGGAACGTGAAGCACTTCTTTGGGAAGAAGGAAAAGGAATCCTCCCTATGAATGTCCTGATTACTAAAGATGGTCACGAAAGTCAAATGCGATTATGGCCGGGAGCCGTTATGGAATATGGCGGTGCTGCTGATTCTAGATCACTGAAAATTCAACTTTTACCTGGAACGAATACACAACAGCCAGTTGCCCTTGAGCAAATTGGACCAATGCTGGAAGATGCCTTGCGAAATTTGGAGTACAACCTCATGAACGGTTTGCGTCGTATTACGCGTGAAAAAACTCCTAAAGTTGCTTTCTTGCAAGGACATGGTGAATTAAACTTCGGAGCGACATACACAGCTCGGTCTGTTATCGGTCTCGACTACTCTGTTCAGAACGTCGAAATTAAAGATTCACTCCACGCTTTGGATGGTATTGATGGATTGGTGATTGCGCGTCCAATGGAGAAGTTTACAGATAAGGAATTGTACATTTTAGATCAATTTGTGATGCGAGGTGGTCGATTAATGTGCTTTCTGGATGCCTTGGAGATGCGGGAAGACTCGCTTCGGAAATATAAAGAAGTACATGCGCCTCGAATTGAAACAGGACTCTCCGAACAACTTTTCGATTATGGTATAAGTCTCAAAGACAACTACGTTCTCGACGCCAATTGCGCCCCAAAAGCCGTTTCACTCGAACAAACAGCAAAAATCCCATGGTTCTATCATGTATTGGCTTCTCCAACTTCACACCCCATTTCAAGAAATGTTGAACGGGTTTCCTTGAAATATACCAGCGAATTACAACTTAGAAACAACATGAAGGGAGTCGTGGTGACGCCGATTTTAAAGTCTAGCTCCAACTCCACTGTTACAGGTTCAGCACCCTTGGTGACGTACGCGATTCCGCTGAATTACCTGGAGCAAGGAAAGAAAGTCCCTGAACTGGCGCTCGATCCAACGAACCCAGCGAATGAAAAATGTTTGGCAGCCGTTTCAGAAGGCTTCTTCACCTCATCTTTTAAAAACCGTCTCCCACCTGAATTTACTTCAGCGAAAGAAATCAATTACATCGAGAAAAGTTCAAAAGAAGGTAAAATCTTCGTAATTGGAAACGGTCGCATGATGATGAACGAATACGAAACAAAGTTGAATCCAACCGGAACGGAGTATATGTACAGACCAAAGCCTGGTTTGGACGGAAGACCTTTCAATGACCTTATGTTTGATAGAGAATTGGCTTACATTCGATATCCGCATATCTTCGGGAATCAAGATTTCTTTCAAAACCTTGTTGACTATATGATGGATGACAATTCTGTTTTGGACATTCGTTCCAAGCAAATTGAAATTCACGCCATCGACAAAGTAAAAGTACAGGAAGACGCTGGATTTTATAAAACCATTAACCTTTTGCTTCCTCTAATTATCATTATTGGTCTTGCGATTGTGATGTTCATTTTGAGACGAAGAAAATACGCTTCGTAACAACACTAAATTATTATGAAAAAACTTATCATACTTATCGTTGCGCTTCTCCTTGTGGGAGGATTGGGATATTACGCCATGACTCTTAGTGAGAAAGCTGGACAGTCGGATTTAGAATTAATCGACTTTGCGATAGAGGATATTGAATCTGTCGATAAAATCGTGATTACGGACAAATTCCAACGAAAATACACCTTGAATAAAAGTGGCGATCGCTGGGAAGGCCCAAACGGAGAATGCGTTACGCAGGAAAAGGTTGGTTTTGTATTAGACGCCTTTAAAAACATCAAGTTCAAGGGGTATCTTTCTGATGGGTCGATCGATCATTTCACTAAGATGATGTCCGCACAAAACATCAAAGTGGAGATTTTTCAAAACGGTGAATGGACGAAAACCTGGTATATTGGACCATCAACACAGGATCACATGGGACAAATCATGCTGCTAGATTCCAAAGAAGAAGGCAAAAGTTCTGTTCCAGTGGAGGTCGAATTATCGAACATGAAAGGAATTATTGACCCTCGTTTTCATGCGGATCCGTTTGAATGGCAATGCACGGACATTTTCAAGATTTCCATGAACCAGATTAAGTCTGTAGATGTTAAATTCAACGACGAACCACAACGTAGCTTCAAGGTGGTAAAAGACGGTCAGGATATCGATGTTTATCAATCTGGCAAGCTTTTGAAGGACGTGAAAACCCAGAGCGCCTATGTGTATTTGAATAATTATCAAAAAGTACACTGGGAGAAGGCGAATTACGTTCTTGATGAAAAAGGAGTCGACAGTTTAAAAAAAACAACGCCATTTTGTGTGTTAACCTTGAAAGAAACGAACGGTAAATCAACGGCATTGAAAATGTATCGAATTATTGCTGCGGCGAATGAACATGCAGGATTAGCGGATGTTGTTAACCCAGATTTAAATAGCTTTTGGTGCGAACTTCCAAATGGTAGATTGGTTAAATGTCAATACTTCGTTTTCAATCCGTTGATTATGGGACATGTTTATTTCCCATTGGATCTTACTGGAATCACCACTATCGATGGGATGCGTGAGTTGGAAGACAAATGACACGAGAAATTCAGCGTTTACTAATAACTTGTTGATAACTCGGGCAAAAAACTGTTCATTTAGCGCTTCAAAACTGTGCTGATTTTGATAGCTTTGAATTGTTAAAAAACGAGCAAATGAATTTTGTAATCTCGAGTGCTTCTTTACTCAAACATTTACAAGGAATTTCTGGTGTTTTAAGCACTAGCAACGCGTTACCTATTCTTGACAATTTTCTTTTCGAAATTAGTGAAGGTCAACTAACGGTTTCTGCTTCCGATTTGGAAACAACGATGCGCACAACCATGGAAGTTGAAGCGAAGGAAGGCGGTAAAATTGCCATCCCAGCGAAACTACTTTTGGACGTCTTAAAAAATCTTCCAGACCAACCTTGTACTTTCTTGGTGGACATGGATACATGTGCTGTTGAGATCGCTTATGATAACGGTAAGTCCAAAATGGTTGGTTACAACGGTGATGAGTTCCCACGAACACCTGAATTGGAAAATTCAAGTTCGATTCGTGTTTCTGGAGAGATTATCGCGAATGCCATCAATAAAACATTGTTTGCAACGGGAATTGATGATCTTCGACCGGTTATGAGTGGAGTATTCTGTCAGTTCTCACCTGAAAACATCACATTTGTTGCCACGGATGCTCATAAATTGGTTCGTTACACAAGAACTGACTCACAGGCTTCCGGAAGTTCTTCTTTCATTTTACCGAAGAAACCGTTGAACCTTTTGAAGACGAATTTGAAAGGTGATGAAGAAGTTCAATTGGATTATAACGATTCAAACGCCGTGTTTGCGTTCAATGATGTGGTTCTAATTTGTCGTTTGATCGACGGGAAGTACCCAAATTATGAGGCGGTCATCCCTAAGGAGAATCCGAACGTATTAACGATAGACCGAGTTCAATTCTTAAGTTCAATTAAACGTGTTTCCATCTTCGCGAACAAAACGACACATCAAATCAAATTGAAACTTGCCGGATCTGAGCTTGCGTTATCTGCTGAGGACATCGATTTTGCAAACGAAGCGAATGAGCGCTTGACGTGCAATTATTCAGGAGAAGATTTGGAGATTGGCTTCAACTCACGCTTTGTAATGGAAATGCTCAACAATTTGGAATCAACAGAAGTTCGACTTGAAATGAGTGCACCGAATCGTGCGGGTCTTTTGATGCCAGCCGTTTCAAACGAAAATGAAGACATTTTAATGCTTGTAATGCCAGTAATGCTGAACAGGTAATTCAAACATACTTTAAAGAGCCGCTTGCATGATTTGTAAGCGGTTTTTTTATGCTTAGAGCTAGGAGAATACCATTTCTAGAAATCGCATGAAGTCTAATCGCTAGGAGTAACTTTAAAATCATCCTCGTCTCAACGAATGACAACGAAATCAAAAAATTCGACTTTTGATGAACAATATTTTGGTAAAGCGCTTGAAATCAATAATGGACTCGAAACTTGGATCAATGGTTTGGAGATCGCCTTGAAAGAATGAAAATCGTTTTTAGAATCGTTTTACTGTTCTTTTTTATTTTCGTCCTTCACCTTCAATGTAGGAATCTGCACGATTTCAAAAGTTGCCGAAGCAAGAACCACTTTTCCGTCCGTTGCCAAAATTCGTTTTCCTATTTCTTCTTGTAAAAGGTGTTTGGTGTAACGTCTTTGCTTGTAATCAACAATGTAACGAAGGTTGAATTGAACCCAATTGTCATTTAAAGTAATCGCTAAAGTCGGCTCCACCATTGCATCTTCTATATAATAGCGTTCTACGACATTCTTCCATTCTGCAATAGAGCTCTCAGAGTATATGGAACACAAGAATATGAAGCATGTTAGAGGAAGGCCAAATCACCCTCAAACACAAGGAAAGATAGAACGGTATCACAGGTCAATGAAGAATGTAGTCAAACTCGAAAACTATTACCTGCCAGGAGAACTGGAGTTGAAATTAGAAGAGTTCGTTGAATATTATAACAATGAAAGATATCATGAATCACTTCAAAATTTGGCTCCAGCAGATGTGTATTTTGGAAGAGATATTGAAATATTAGAAAAGCGAAAAAAGATAAAAATGAAAACGATGAAAATCAGAAGAAGAAATCATCACTTGCAAAAACTGAATTTATAACTTAATTTTAAGCTCCCTTGGTGAAAATTGGTTTGAATACATACACATCCCATGCATTCCACTTTTCTTAATTAAAACGCACTTTTCCATTTGTCCGTTTGCGTCAGTTCTCACGTCCCAACTATCGTATTCAATTGAAGATTTATAGGATGATTCTTTTTGAACGAATGCATCAATTTTTTCTAGTGTGTTGTAGTCCTGCTGGACTTTAATAGTGTTTTCCATAGATAGGTTTTTAGCGTGCACATATAGATATACTATAGAAAAACAGTTTCCTCATTTGAGGAGGTAGACAAAACGGGGGACATCAATACAAAATGCTGATATTCAAGCAATTTATTTTGACATTATAACCCATAAAACTGCTTTATAGCCCCAGTATTTTCTGGGAAATTTATTTTCTGAACACCATTTTGATCCTACAAAAAGTTGATCACCAAGAGACTTTGGTTATGGTATTTTCCTAACGGATAGACTGAAAAGGCGAAAATTGATCCCGCGTGTTGGTGAAACCAATTTTGTTCTTGGTTTGATCTTTGTCTTTTCGGCGCAGGTACATAGCGTCTAAGAAAATGAGGAAACGCAGAGAGATGCTGTTGATTTGCGGTTGATCAAAAAGGGTTTCGAAGGTTGTGAAATAGGACGGTTCGAGACTTGTTTTGGAATTGAAAATGTTGTTTTTGTAGAAAATGGTGAGTTCGCTACCCGGAATGAAAATCCAACGGAAATTGACGTCTAGCGTGAAGGCATTGTAGTTGGTATTGTGCGAAGACAAACCTTCGGAATTGAGCGGAAAGTAATCTGTGTCTCTGAAAACACCTTCGTCCATCAACTCATGGAAACCTTCGTACGCGACTTGCTGCCAGTAATGACGCAAGCGCAAATCGATACCCATCCGTTTTGTAAAAACGAACTGGCTTCGAATGGAATTTTCTACCACCAAACGATTTCTTTGACCAATAATGATTAGGTCGTCGTAAGCGTCAATTTGCGATGAGACATAGCCGAAATCGTGGTCGTATTGTGTGATTCTCGAATCGATAATTAAGTTCATTCGATCTGAAATACGAAGTCTTGGACTCACGAAAAAACTTGTGGTCAGCTGGTCCGTGTTGAAATAATCTTTCACCCAAAAACGTGCATCCAATGCTACGCGCTTGCTGTAGTCACTCGAAAGGAAAAATTCAGTAAACATGTTCGGGTTGAACAATAATTCCTTTCCAAATTCTCTGGATTCGAAGTGGTTGACCTCTCCGAAAGGATTGATTTCCGTGAAAATTTGAATGTACGCCTGCTGTTTCAGTAATCCACCAGCTCGCACTTCAAAGGCTTGATTTTGGTACAATTGCGGTTTGTATAATTGGGTGTAATACCAACCTAAATTTACGGATCGACGGAAAAATAAGCGGGAAGCTTTGAAATCGTTCCAACTTAAATTGGCTGCATACCCACGCTCGTTATTGTTGTACAAGAAGCCTAAATCGTTCGGATTGTACCTGTCACTCTCTTCCCAATACATAATATTGTAGCGCCACATCCCCGACACTCGTGCGACCTGCGCATTAAAACTATGTCCATTGGTCACTTCCTCTTCAAAAATGGAGGATAGCTTTACCGAAGATGAAACACGGTATTTCCCGTCTTTACTGAAGAAGTTGGATTCAACCACGGAGACATTGGCGTCGCGTGATGCCCCGACCCGTGTGACGTTGGTGTTCACGAAGGAAATTGTACTGTTATTTTGAAGGTTTTGGGAAAGCACGAAGACGTTGTAGTTGGTAACGGGATTGGTATCTACCGTGCGTTCGTTTCCGAGAGAATCGACAATAGTTGCCTGTGATTTCCCTTCAATGGAATTAAAAACGCCTATTCCTAGTCCAGATTTGGTTCTTCCCGAAACTTTCGTTCCGTTGATTAAGGGTGCAGCATTCGGATTTCGACGTACTTCTTCCCCTTCCGCAAGATTGTTATATGCATCGTTGAAATTGTATGGCGTCCCTCCTATTCGCCTTGAGTAAAAGACGTTTCCAATCTGAAACAAATCTGTCCCTTCCAAAAAGAACGGCCTGTTTTCGTTGAACTGAACCTCAAAAGGGCCGAGGTTGAGAATTTGTTGATCCGAGATCGTTTGTCCGAAATCGGGAATTAGCGTCATGTCGAGTGTAAACGCGTCGTTCAAACCGTATTTCAAGTCCATCCCACCTGTTACACGCCGTTTCCAAGTTTGCTCACCAAGGGCATTGTCGTAAGAATTTTCCAAATATCCCGTGGTGTATGGTGTCACCGACAAGCGAAGAGGCGATTGAATTCCTTTCAATCCAACCATTTTTCCCGACTGGGTGATTTCTCCGAATACTTGCGGATCAACTGGATTCCAGTAGGACATTTCGCGATTTCGACGAACGGAACGACCAAAATTTACGTTCCAATCTTGGATATCTTTATTTGGAAAACGAATGGCTGAATATGGGATTTTCATTTCGAAGGACCAGCCGTATTCCGTTTTAGAAACAGCACTTCTCCATACGGCATTCCATGTGTTGTCAAAACCATTTCCTGAACTTTCTAGGCCGTCAATTTCGACACCTGCGGCGGTCACGACAAACGTAAATGCACTTACATTATTTGAGTACGGATCGAGTGAAATCCCCACCCAATCAGCATTCCCGAAGTCATCGCGTTGCGAAAGCGTATAGCTTACCGAATCTGGATTTGGATCATGCAATCGACCACCGACGTATAGCGCATTGTCATCATAATACAACAAGTATTCAGAAAGGAACTTAGATTTCTCACCAAAAAGAGGAGAATTGACCGTGAAATCGTCTGCTATATTGACCTTCCCCCAAACAGCTTCATCAAGAACTCCATCAATAACAGGAGCCTCATCGAGTCTCAAAATTGTGTACGTGCGCTGTGCGTAGGAGCTGGATCCCATCACGAAAAGAAAACAAAAAAGAAGCGTCCGTATCATCTAACTTTCTATGATGCAAAATTACGTAATCGGGCTTAGAAAAAAATCGTTTCAAAACATTAACATCAATCTTGGGATCAGTGGTAGATATTCTCGATGAATGGTTGCGCCAGATACTGTTTTCAATTTAAGACCAAATTTAAACGAGGCAAATGATCTGTCCGACTTGGGTTTTGAAGAATAAAATGTGTGGAACGCCATTTGAATAAAAATTAATTAGTATTATTGTGATATCAAATAGATATCACTATGAAAAATGAAATTAAAATAAATGCGAGCAACGGTTATGTTATGCTGTTGGTATTACTCGGAGTCATTGTGGCAATGGTTGCGGGATTAATTATTACGAAAAATCCACTTTTCGCCATTCTTGCTTTGGCAATCATCCTAATTATCAAAGGCTTTTTCACAGTCAACCCGAATGGCTCGAAGGTGATGGTTCTTTTTGGAGCTTACAAAGGAACTGTTCGCGATAATGGCTTCTTTTGGGCCAATCCATTTTATACACGTCAACGCATTTCACTGAGAGCTCGGAATTTTGACAGCGAACGCTTGAAAGTCAATGATAAAATTGGAAATCCAATAATGATCAATGTCATCCTTGTTTGGAAAGTTCGTGACACATATAAAGCTGCTTTTGATGTTGACAATTATGTAGAATTTGTGCGTGTTCAGACGGATGCCGCTGTAAGAAAATTGGCAGGATCGTATCCTTATGATAACTTTGATGATGCGGAAGCGGAATTGACGCTAAGATCTGGAATGGATGAAGTAAACAAAGCGCTGGAAGATGAAATCACGGAACGACTTGCTATGGCGGGGATTGAAGTAATAGAGGCTCGGATTGGCTACTTGGCTTACGCTCCTGAGATTGCGAGTTCCATGCTGAAAAGACAACAAGCTGTTGCCATAGTAGCCGCGCGTAAAAAGATTGTCGAAGGTGCTGTTGGAATGGTTGAAGATGCCCTTGAAAAGCTTGCTACAGATAATATCATTGAATTCGATGATGATAAAAAAGCGTCGATGGTTAGCAACTTGATGGTGGTTCTGTGTGGAGACAAAGAAGTGACCCCAGTAATTAATGCCGGGACATTAAACTAAAAAAGAGTGAGTAAAAGAAAGTCATTTATGCTGCGGATTAATCCGGAAACATTCAAGCAAATTGAAAAATGGGCAGATGATGAATTTCGGAGTGTTAACGGTCAGTTGGAATGGATTATCAATAAAAGTTTGAAAGATTCGAAGCGTTTGACAAATCAACAAAAATCTAAAAAAGAAGACGAGGAATAGAATGATCCACCTCTTTTATTTTGGTATTTAAGATAATATGCATGCTTCAAATGCTACCACATCGCCGACATTATCTTCAATTGCAGTGAATCTCTCTATACCCCTTTTCTCTTGGGGTATACTTGATATATTATCTTCATCCTTATTAGACTTATGTAATCTTGATTTCTTTATGCCTTTACTTTTTGTTCTATTAAATGAAGTACTGGTAACAGTCCCACAGGAGATTAAGAGTAGGTTGACTATTAAAATGTAAATGACTTGTTTCATAGGTTTTATTTGTAATCAAAATTAGTTCACAAATTCAATTCAAGATCACTGGATTGTACAAGTGAAGATTCCTTAATTGCGAATACCGCATAAGTATCAGAAAGCAACGAAATTACCCTACCATCAATAAAAAACGCTGTCTACCTTGTTTGGCTGTTACCTACACCGGGCATCTCTCGAGCATGGCGCACCAAAACCTTCTATTGTGTATAACGGTCAGGGCTACACGCCGTACGGCTTTAGCCCATGATATTATTCTAAAGATAGAAATGATTTTTCAAATTCGATTTGTCAAACGAAACATAAACCCCGTATGGAGTGTAGGCAGTGTTATACGTATCGAAATGTCTTATTGCCCGACCTGCATTAGGCGCTCCGTACTTCCATCACTGTACAAAATGATGCACGGAACGTTGGTTTGAAAATCAATTTCTCTTCCCATAAAATCAACAATTTTTACAATTTCAGCATTTTCTGAAGTCAAAGTATCAATAGAGTTCGTGCCGCCACATTCGGGAATAATACTGGCAACAGGATTTAAAGAAAGAGCGTAATCATATAATTCATCACAGATATATAATGCATCCCCTTCACCGTTGGTTAATACGCAAATCCCGATGTTGTTAATAGGATCAAGGTACATATCGGTGGAAACACCATCCTCACCTCCATTATGCCCCCAAAGCATAGATGATCCACCACTATAAAAAAGTTCTTCCTGATACCAGTTTATACCTTGAGTTGGATCGAGAGCTGGTACTTGAGGTGTCCACATTTGGTTAATGGATGATTGATTGAGGATGGAGTTAGCCCCAAGTGCCCCCCCATTAAGGTAGGCGATCATAAAATTCCCTAGATCCAATGAATTACTTCTTAATTGTCCGTCTGGATAATCCGCAAATCCATAATGGGGGTAGGCAACATAGTTACCACCCGTATATTGATATGGCCTAGCAATATGTGCTGAATCAAAATCAGCGAAGTGCCACGCAGTTTTTTCCATGCACAAAGGGTCGAAAATGTTATCGTCGCAGAAGTCATCAAAAGGTATTCCGCTCACAGATTCTGTGACAAAGCCATTGAGGGCTGTCCCCATGTTGGAATAGTTGTAAGCCGTTCCTGGCGCATTATCAAAGAAATTATCTATCGGATCGTAATCTGCACCGCTCATTGAGAAATATCGTTGTATGCAGTCGCCGAGTGTTATAGTTGGGTCTGGATAATCATAGTATAAATCCATTGCAGGACCATCCTCGATGGAACTTGTATGTGTCATAAGTTGACGAATTGTCACTGAATCACTTTCATAGCCAGGAATATCTAAAGGCCATGTCAAATATGAACTTATGTCTGTGTCCAAATCAATGAGGCCTTGTTCAAATAATTGCATTGATGCTGTTCCAGTGAACACCTTGGACATAGAAGCAAGCAAGAATACAGTAGTGTCTTCAACGGGTACCATGTTGTCAACATCGGCATATCCATATGATTCGATCCAAACAATTTCTCCGTCTTTCACTATTATTGTTGATACCCCTGGAAAATGTTCTATGTTCATTTCACTCTGTATTAGAGCGTCGACAGACCCACTTGGATTTGGATTTATTTGTCCGATAGATTGGTAGCTCAGACTAATAGCTAAAAAAAGGAATAGATTTTTCATTCTTATTTAATTACGTATAACGGTTCGCAGCTATACTATCGCCGCATCTTTAAATATAATTGAATTCGTTTAAAATGAAACCGTGGTGGAGTATAGGTGCTGTTATATGCAATTACATGCAGATTTTTTATATTCACTCTCAATTTTTTTTTCTTGAATTAATTTCCCATTAGTCCTGAGGGAATATTACGTATCGATTTCCTACTTTAACGATTAAAGTCATGCTTCTACCAAGAGCATCTGTTTCAGATTTGAGCAACGAAAATTTATAATATTCCGACAAAGAAGATCTTAGTTTAAAAGATCCTTTTCTTGGATAAAGTTTTATGTAAGGTTGATCAATTACAACTCGTTGAACACGAACGTAATTGTATCCCATAGTTTCATCAGGCGATTTATTAACACTATTAATAATCTCGGCAAATGCTGCTGTTACAGCTGCGTAAGCTGCGAGATAATCCTCATTAGAAAATACTTTTTTACATTCTTCCAATGTCGGTTGAAACTTTAATATTGCTTCTTGAAGTTCTGTTCCCGTTTTAGTAGTCCAAGGGGCCAGTTGAGCTTCTATATCATCATATCCTTCATTTGCCCATTCATAGTCGAATTCATGCGCTTCTTCCTCTTCAATCATATCTGCGTAAAACTCCTCATCCGAAAGTTCTACATCACCACCTTCCTCATCTATATAATATGCTCCTTCAGACGCTTCCTCTCCTGCACCATACATAATATCATGAAGTGTCATTCCCGCTTCAATTTCTGTTGATTGGGTCATGAATTCAGAGCCGCCATCAAAACATTCAGAATTGAATTCGATTGTTTCTCCAAAATATGTCGGTGCATCAAACTCAAAATTGCATCGGGACGTAGTAAATTCATAAAACCCATCAGGGCCTTCATATCCTTCATCAGCACCCTGCGTGTTAATCTTGTGCCAGAAACCCGAACCTATCTGAGTATCCCCTGAATACATCTGAATCATTCTAAGATCTTCGATGTTCCATCCCCCGTCGGTCACAGTAAATTCGAGGTAAAATGTTTCACTCATGAAATAATAGTCGCCATCTTCCAATTGTGCACAAATACCAAATGACCAAAAAATAAGCAGAATTAGTAGTAAGTTTTTCATCTTGATTAGTTTTCGAGAGTAAATATAAAAAATCTGCATGTAATTGCACATAACAGTTTGTGTATGGTGCGTATCCCGAAGGGTATGCACTATACATGTTGTTGTG